>OFGI01000526.1_pt1 | contig 25722 bp, 15 predicted proteins | sample 1521751 | NCBI WGS metagenome assembly OFGI01 (sample SAMEA3504115, study PRJEB24116) | mouse gut metagenome | biome: mouse gut; feature: mouse-associated habitat; material: faeces | place: Denmark | collected 2011
CAACAGCCTTGCGCGGTTCCCGGGCAAAGCTGTAGAGAGTAGATGGGTTGCCATACTTGTCCTGAAGCCAGGGTTGCATAGCTGCGCAAACAGCGGAGGTTAGAGCCGTAGTGGCGGCATGGTCGGCGTAAATAAGAGTCTGCATTGTTAATCTCCCAGTGGCATAAAGCTATTTAAAAAGCTCACATCCATCTTCCTTGAACATCAGAATTTTGTCCTCGATATCTTCAGGAGTGACTTCAAGGTAGGCAGCCAGACAGCCTATACAATATAATTCTTGGGTATCGCTACCAAGAAGTTTTTTGCTTGCACCGACTTCATCTTTTGTCAAAGGTATCTTTCGACATGAGGTACACTCATACTGTTTTTTTGTTCTCATGCTTACAGCCCCCTTGTGCAAATATCGGGCACAGTTTTTCCTGCCTCCCTAGAATCCACTAGCCCCATCTGCACTCTGATGACACTTCTCATTTCTTTCGCAGGTTGCAAACAATAACAGTCAAATTCAAACGGAGACATATCGGACGCATCGGTAATATGCGGGAAGAGAAGCTTCATATAGGCAGTACAAATTCTGCGGATAGCTTCTGTATCTCGAGTATCTGCTTTTTCCGGCAACACAAGCATATCTTCTACAACTGCGCGATAGGTCGGGTCGTCCCGGAGATTGTGCATGATTGTAGAGAAGTATTCCGAGTTTAATGCCCAGCCATTTGCCTTCATATCGTCATTCATTCTTGGAAGCTCCCAACCCTTGATGAACCCATGAATTCTATCAAGAAAGGGACTCTTATGGAACGGCTCTGGCAATTCAGCAAACATGGAAATCGAGCATCTGGATTCTTCCAGCCTTTTTGTCATCGCTGGGGAAAAGATAGCCAAGCTCAATGATGCCCCAAGCTTCCTCGGAGCGCAGTAAATCATCTGAGCAGTTTTCCCAAACCTCTGGCGAAATATAGGTGTCCTTATATCCAAGCCCAAAGTCCGGCAGTGCAAAGGAAACTTCCTGCGTTTTAATGTCGATGTTTACAGATACTCTTCCAAGGAATTTGACTCGCTCATTATGCGTAACGATTCGATTCTGAATCGCTTTCCATTCACCACGCTTTGGAATATAAGTTCGTATAAACTCGCTGGCTTCATCGATGTCCAGCTGACCTTCGTCGTCCTGAAATTTCTTCATCACCCAGTCACGCATGAACGACGGAAGCTTAAAGGATGAAATAATGCTGCCTTTAGATAGATCCTTATATAAAACCATTTCGTCAAAAGCGTCCATCAATCTTTCACGCAGTGGTGCGGAAGAAGTATCAAACGGCATGTAATCACCTCGTTATCAAAGCAGTTGGTTGGTTCCTGTCTGACGTTTTGTCTCAAATGTCAGGACAGTAACCTTGACGCTACCATCGCGGATTTCAGCCTCATGATGGCCTTTCCTGCGGATGTCAGGCATATCAAAGATGACATTATGTTTATCGCCATCAAGCTTACCCTCATAGCTCTGACCATTAACAACCATGCGCGGATTTTTGAGCGGTGGATTTGCAAACAACCGAATGCTGGAACCTCCCTTGGGGCTGCATGGCACAACAGTTTCCACAAAGAAAACCTGTTGCTCCTTCGGTTTCAAAGTCAGGACAATGATGGGAACGACGGCTTCCTCCAGAGATGCGCCGCCATGTGTTTCTACATCCGCCTTCCGGCTGCCCTTGAAGCGTTCATAGTTTGCCAATACGGAAAATCCATCCTCGAAGGTAGCAAATTCTATACCTGGGTCCTTATCTGTAGGACAACAGCGTCCACTATGCTTCCCAGATTCTGAAAGTTCCAGCTTCTCATTTTCGCTTCTATAGGTCACTGCGAGGCGGCTTGCGCCATGATCGGAAAGGATGACAATTCTCTGACATTTTCCCATAGCAAGTATGGAGCCCATTTTTTTCAAATCTCTGTCTAGGAGGGCCAACTCATCAAAGATATGGAGCGGCTCAGTTGTAAATTGGAAATCGTATTTTGTTCCTTGATGCTTGAACTCATCCAATCCTTCTTCTTTGCGTATACTGCCTTCCGGGAAAGCATCATAGAATTCCTTGTTTTTGCTGGTGATGGAGGGCAGATTGCAGCGCCCGACAAAGCATTCAAACTGCATTTTGTAGACTTCTGCCCTGGATTCGATAAACGCAAGAAACTCAACACCTAAAGCATCAAAGAAGTACGGACGCACTCCCTTTTTATCCAGCTTTTTCACGATGGCACTTCTGGCCTGTAATTTCATGAAACTTCTGATCTTTGCTTCTTTTTCCACCAGCTCGACAAAATCAGCATCCTGATGATTCGTAAGCTTTTGAAACTTATAGCGCTGAAAGTAATCGGTCAGCAGCTCGCGGACATAGGCATCAGACTCCATGACCTTTGTGTTGAACTCATCAAAAGTGAACTGCTTCAAATAGGTGGCAAGCTGTGGCGAAACGACGGCCAATGCCCGATTTAGTTCGTCCGGTGTATAGGAATAACTGCACAATGCATGAATAAGCGCTGCGCGTTCTTCCTCCGTTTCATCGCTAAGATACCAAAGGATATCTTTTCTCTTGATTGTTGCCTGATCACAATAATCCTCCATCATGGTACTGTTGTCATCAAGCGTAGAAAGTAGGCGCCGCCTCTGCCTCATCCAGCTGGAAAAATGCTTGTCCTGATAATCGATATTGAGTATGGCAGTATAGATGTATCGCTCAAGTAAATCCGCAGTTTGCGACTTTTCAAGGCAATAAGCGAGGTAATCATTTCCGTTGCCATAGAATACTTTGAGGCATATGAAACACAGAAAACGGTCATCCGAGCTGCTTGCAAGGTAATCTCCAAACTCATTTGAGAGGTTCTGAACAACGCACATTCGATCCGCACACAAATCCGAAAGGCATTTTACCTCTTTTAGATCGAGCACAAGTTTTTGCCATTGTTCGAAAGTGCCGTTTTCCTCTTTGGTATTTGCTGCAATACCTGGGTCCATCTTGCATAGAACCTGATAGGGCTTCATGTCCTCGGAAACAGGGTACATGGAGCGTTCAAGATATGCAATCTTGCAGGAAGTTGTCAGATGAATATCAGCACAATATTTCCCATTCTCCAGTATGCAGAGGAGCGCCTTGATACCTTGTACAGAATCAACCCCCTGATAAGCCGCATTTTCCGGGTTCACATGGATTGCCGGTATCTTTCGTTCATCGCTACTCATAACAATGACATTGTATCCCAGTTTTGCATAGTTTCGAGCAATACTCTCCAATATGCTGCAACAGAAAGGACAGATCACCGTAACAGGTCCAGCGAAGCTTGCCCCTAAAAGATTGAGCAAAAACTGTTCTGTAGGTTGCTGGCCATACAGCATCTTCGCCTGTGCTGCTCCAATCCAGATGACGGGCTTTGCTTTTGCTGCATTGCTAATCAGGGAGATTTGAAAAGCAGGGTCAGGTGGGAAGTCCATGTTGCACGAGTCACTCATGTGAATAATCTGTTTCCCATAGTCATCCTTAAGCATACCAAGCAGAGCGGCGTAATCGCTGCTTCCATCAATTCCAACCACAAGCGGTGCGCCTGTGAAATGCTTCTCATAAGAATCGATTTCCTGCTTCATGTTTTGAATGCTTGCAAACTTTTTCATGGAGTCAATCTCCTTTAATGCTTTTGCCTCTTAAGAATAGCAATGCCAACCGTCATGTCGGTCTTAATTAGATTACGGACATAATCACGTAGCTCATCAATTCCAAGATCAGCCACAGCTTTCTCTGCATCTAAAGCTCCCCCGGTCTTATACCGCATATCGGCCATCTCGCGAATCCTCCCCTGAATCACACTGTTGTCCATCCACTCATAGGGAGTAATCAGAGATGCCTTGTCTCTCAGGTAAGAACGCACCTTATCAACATCCGGAAGCAGATAAGCGAAATCACCGATGACACGTTCACTCATACACTTGTCGCGTTCTACAGCTGAGGAAAGGCGGTCGTAGAAATCGCTTGTTTTCAGCCATTCCTCAGCTGTGGTAAATTCCGCTTCTGACGGTTTGCTCTTGTGTAGTATCGTGAAAACTTCCTTTGCCTTCTGACGCTCGTTGTCATCAAACATACAGAGAATGGGAGTAAAATACTTATGTGACCACTCAGCGGGGGTTTTAGTTTCCGTCCTATCGTGCCAGAGTTTCCCAAGACGTTTTGATCGCTGCGCGTCTATATAAGAGCCCACCTGTGACTCTACTGTCTGGAAGAACTTATCTGAAGCATCGCAGAAGACACCTGTTGCCATGTACGTGCCAAACAATTCTGTTACATCTTCATCGCTCAGTTCACCAATCCAGCCTTGAGCAATACGGCGGAACATCTCTTCTTGGTGACTATAGAGGTAATTGAAGTCACCCTTTTTCTCTCTGAGCAGCTCCAAAAAGCGTTCCCTTTTCATCTCCGGGATGGTATTGTCCCGGTTCTGCCGGATGGTGTACAGGATATCGAGCAATTCTTTCAGGTCGCCAACTTCCGTAGCCATAGCTTCAAGGCTGATGCGGAAGTTTTCAATACGGTCTCTCCAGTTCCTTACGCAACCTGTCAGAGTGGCGGCAGGCGCGATCATCGTATTACTTTCCGCGATGATGCTGTATTCGATGATGGTCTCATCAATTTTCACATTAGCGGTTTCTGGAGACCAGACCCAATTAGCTTCGTCCGCATTAAATTTCTTCTTGACTTCTGAGATATAGTTTCCGCCATCCTTGATGGCGATTGCCAAGGTGGACAGTTCACCATCGCGATACCCATCCAGGTATACTTTCATGCCTTCCCGGCACTTTTGCGAAACAAACAAGCTTTTCAAATCAGACACTAGGTCGGGATATTCCTTCATCAGGCGTCCAATCTCATTTGACAAATCGCTCTCTGTCGCAGTCTTCCCATAGTTGCGGATGTTGGCAATGCCGAGGTACTTATCAATGACATCAGTAATGACTGCTGTATCCGTCTGAAGACTCTCTCCAGCAAGAATAGACTTCAGTACCCAAATGGGGAACTCCAGCTTCTTCATGCCCAAACGGATCACACCAGCGGCAGCATCTACGCTGCCACAGCGTTCAGTGCTTTCGTGGAATATGGAAGCGGTGCCTTGTAAGAAGATCCGCAGCTCTTCGCTCATGGTTACAATAGCTTCCGGACGATATCCTGCCTTTGGCGTAACCACCTGATCCATCGCATTTTTGATGGCGGATTTCATCAGTTCAACACTCATGGGGCGAGTTGTGCCGTTCGACCAGAAGTATTCGTCACAGGCATATTCTTTCAGCAGGAAGCCCAGGACAAACGCGGAGAGGTTTGAGGGGGTGAAGCCGAAGGGACGCTCTGACAAAGCGCTCACGATATCCGCAATGAACACGGGACTGCCCTTGTCAAAACCGGCGTGGATGATTTCCTCCACCTTTTTCTTCAGCTGTACAATGATCAGGCTCTGGTTGGCTGTGTCATCCCAGTATTTGCCCTCGACCTTCCAGGCACCTTTTAGAGCCGTGGACAGCCTGGTGGCGGCATTGCCAGAAGTAAAAGCTCCCTTCTCCATTTCCGTCAAACCACATTCTGCGCCTTGGCCCATGGCAGAGCGAGTGAACATCGTCGGATTAACAGCATATTGCTCAATGCCAAAGGGATACATCTTTCGGTCGAAGTCCTGAAGGACTTCAGCCATGGTGGTATAGCCCATACGCATCTGACCATTCTTATGCGTCATATCATAGAGGCGGAGCTCACCCGCAACGACTTGATCCCTCCAACTGGAGAGATTCTTCTGTGCATAGGCAGCGAATTGGCCAGACTGCTTCTTATCGCCTTTAAGATAGTATTCGCTATAAGCTCGGTTTGTAATATAAGTCTCAAGGTATGTAGTAAAGGTGTTTGTCGTCGCGTCCAGCAGAAGCAAATTTTCTGGGACGCCGTCCTTCATCGCATTCTGGATCATCCGGCCAGCTTCACTACGCTCCTCATCCGTCATGGCAAGAAGGATGCAGACCTCGTAGTGATCCGGATTACTGTGCGCACGATTCTTTGCATCACGAAGACCGTTCAGGAAAGTTTGCGTGCTTCTCGAATTGACATAAAGCATGGTCGCAGTAAAGTGCCCGGTCAGGTTATCCGGAATGCGCAGTGCCTGTGCAAAGCCAACCGCTTCCACCAGATCCTTGGTGGAAAGTTGGGTACGGATTCTGTTTTTGATTTCTTCAATGTCTACGCCACCGGTTGCCTTGGGGATAACGCGCATAGTACCGTCCTGCATAGGTTCTTCAAACAGCACGGGCTGAAGGGGTGGCTGACGATGTACCATTGCACGGGCGATGTTGGCTGCCTTGCCCGTAGGCCAACCCGTACCGAGGAATGCCAGGTCGATATTCTCATAGGTGGGCATCAGCATATCTGCTTCCTGCACACGGGTACAGATGGCGTTCATCAGGAGTACTGTGCGTAGAACACGCTGCTGATCTGAATCGAGATGGTATTCACTGCTCAGTGTATCAAAGTTGTTCAGGATCTCCAGAGCATCTGGGTTCATGTTTCCACCCGCTTTGGCATTGAAGAAATCCCAAAGCATATCGACAGTCATCAGATTGCTGGAGCTTATGACGCCATTGTGGTTGATAAACCATTTGAAAGCGCGGCATACCAGAATATTTTCGTCAGAGTCTTCGACACGTTCGGCATCCGGGTCACGCGCCACGATAAAGTCGAACATACTACGCTGGCTAGACGTGAAGACACGGGAAATATGCTTCAGCATCAGTGCTGCGTAAGGATGAAGCGGCACGATTTTTTGCAAATCGTCATCACTGAGGATGGTCTTTGCTCCGGCCTTCGCATGTTTTTTTGCGCCAGTTGTAATACGCGCCCGCACAGTTCCCAGACGACTGTTTAACCCCGGTTTTACGATGGTTGACCATTCCTTTTGCATTTCTGGGTCGTCGGTTTCCTTCATAGCCTGTGCCATGAGTTGGAAAGCCATATTATCCGGCAGCTCAATATGCACACGCGGAGAGATAAATCGGTCACTGATCTTGCTGCGATCAGACCGGTTGGTGATCAACCCGTCGCTCTCGTGTGTCACAATTACGAAATAGAAGGGCTTGCTGAAGCTGACATGTGTCAGAGTCTGGAAGCCGGTTAGAGAGTTCTGGCAGTTTTTAAAATACTCGGAAAATTCGTCCCAGATGAAGACAATAGCGCCGAGCTCATTTTTGTCAATGACATCTTCCAGCCACGCAGCCAGTTTCTCTGCATCCATGTTCATTGCCAGAATACGATTCTCACGGCAGAGAATGACAAGTCTTTCCATCAGCGTTTCGATGGCCTTCTCGTCATCAGACTGAAGAATCTGTAGAATCATGTCCAGCCCCATGCCACCGAAATTCTGCGGCACCTCGCTGATCAGACTGGACAGATAGTCCTTATTGGCAGGGCGTTCATCGATCCAGTCTAACAGAGCTTCCTTCATGGTCCCTGCCGCCATATTTTCTATGCCTGCGTTCCGGAGTGCGCGAGACACGCTGTCTTGCACAGCCCAGATCAAATCATCATCATTCTTGATGTTGGAGGAGCCGATGCGATGAACGACAATCAGTTTGCCGTTCATTTCTTCTGAGCGCGCAGCCAGGAATTTGTTGCAAAGGTCTTGACTCAAGCCATAATCCTCAAAATAAGCGCGAACAGCGTCCTCAGGTGCTTCCAGCAGGCATTTGAGTGTCAATGTGGCATGGGATTTGCCCGTACCGTAGGTACCTTCTACCCAGATACTCTTTGTTTCTTTGCCGGAGAGCATGGTGACTACCTGATGAAGCAGCTGAATGAAAGTTTCATGGGGATAGAATCCTTCCCACCGGACCTTTCCCTCATCAATCAACTTTTTGGTAACAACGGCATAGTATTTTTCGTCGATATTGAAGTATTGACTGTATCTCTGAGCAGGCATATTGCAGCGCCTCCTTGTCGTTCGTTATAACAAGTCCAGGACATCTTCGGCTTTTTTCTCCTTGCGAAGGGTAATGGTATCCAAATCATAGGAAAAGGAAGCGGAGATGAATTCCGGGTAGTTGATAGCCAAGCCGTTGATAATGCGAATCATCGTGTCGCGGTCAAGGCCGAAAATCGTTGTAGGCGATACACCATCGCGCTCAATCGTTTCATCCATCAGGTAAGACATTGTAAACTGGTGATAGCCTCCACAAGCCTCTGCAAATTTGTAGAGGGAGTAGAGGATAACCTCAGGAACAGGCGAATACCACGGCATACGGGTCAGCGAGTTTAAACTAATCGTATCACCGCGAGCAGTAGTTTTTGCAGTATAGTCGATCTGAGCAACAATCTGTTCGAGACCTAGCGGCGTTGTTGCAAAGAGTATTTTTAGAGAATCGATTACATTTTGCTTTCCGTGCCCTTTTTCATCATTGGCAAAAACAGGAATTAGCAGGTTGAATAAGTCTTCCTCGTCGTATGTCTGAAACATTTCACAATTTTCAAGAAGCCACCTAAAAGTAGGCACATCCGGATTAGAAACCAGATTGACCATGATAAGTGCCCAGATTGTGCTTGTCGTCCCAAGCTCAAGGATTTTCTCTCCAAATTTCGTGTTCTGAATCGGGCTGAAATCCCTTATCTTTTCCTGAGTTTCTTTATTCCTTTTGGTCTTCCATTTATCTGTGATTATACCCGCATCGAGCAGAAACTGATGGCATGCATCCTGGCGCTTGTTAGGAGCAAGCCCATCAGCTGCAGAGCTCCAGAACTCAATATCCCCGCCATGGTTTACATAGGATTCAAGCCATGTGTTTCTAAATCCAAAGGATGAATATCGATCAATAGCCTTCAAAGGTTTGCCCTCCGTTTCTTTGTTTCGAATTGAGTAATATCGAATACAATGTTCATGAACATCATGACATTGGTAGCAGTGTTGGCAATTATCGCCAATCGTTAGACCATTTTTAGTACAATGAATACACGAGTACTTGCACTCGGCTTCACACACTCCACAATTGACGCAATACGCTGCTTTAATAACAGAGCTTTTTAGCAATGAGAGAAACTTAACATCTGTTTTTGACCTAAAACAGTTTCTCAGCCATATTTCATCAAAGCCATCATCGCCAATGACCCAATTCATCTCATAAGTCTTATCCTGAAATTTAATCTCAATGTGACTACCATCAGATTGAATAATATCGCCAACTGTACGCATCCATCGTATCCAACGATGGTACATACCGCTTTTTAAAATCGTGATACAGTGAGTGCCTTTTTCGACCTCACGGTATCTATGTATATCCTTTCCTAACGTCAATTCGCGGCCTGTGCTTCTGGTTCTCCAATGTCCATCATTGATAAATTCCCGCATTTGACCGTCAGAAAATGTGGCCGTTTTTGTACTGGTCTGTCGTATTATGTCCAAATATTCGTCTATTTCCTTACTATAGGCTGCCCTTCTGAAATAATCGCTTTTCCCTACCGCATTTGGGCAAACAAGGCATCCTGCACGCGGCACACCTTTAAGATAAGAGTCCCCTAACGCTAAATGATTGCGATAAATATGCATATAAAGTTCGGCGGAATTCCAGTCGAATATTACATGGAAGCTAAACTGTCCCTTGTGTTTTTTCCCTTCGCTTATATCATCATATTCTCCTCTGGAAGCACTCTCTTCAGCCCTTATACCAGTAAAAGCCATGCCTGTAAAGCTCGGGTTTTGCATTATATTGCGAAGTAGCAAAATCTGTGGCGTTGTCTTAAAAACAGAGCAACACCAGCGTATTTCTGCAGCTGGGGGGCCGAAAGTACTCCATGCCACTTTGGGCGTAAGTGGGGATTTTGCACGTAGGAAATCTATGCCGTTTTTCTTGCACCATGATTCGACAGTTGCAACCGTTCGATAGGTATCAGGGAATTCCATTTGAGTGTCCCCGAATACAACTTTAAATGCGTTATGCGGCAGCGTCCGCTGCACCATATCTAATGTGACAACGCTGTCTTTACCACCGCTAAAAGCGACATAAAACAGATCAATGCGGTCTCTAAATTTAATGTATGTGCTATATATCCTCTTGGCAGTTTCTTCCAGAAGATTATCAAGCAGCTCAGTATTCTGGGCAATCATTAAATCAACATCAACAGGTGTTAATGTCTCACCTTCGGGTATGCCTTCTTCTGATTCGGTATAGATAATTTCAGGTTGCTGAAATAGGCCTCCGCCCTTCGTTCGCGCAATTGTTCTTCCGCGATAGATATATCTTTCCGCTTCCGCCCACATGATTGGCGCATCGTCATTCTGTGGATACTTCCACCGCTTGTCCATACCCAGCAGATTCATTTCCCGGTAATAGACAGGGCGAGGCTCTCTGCTGCTCTTTTCCTGCTGCGGCAGAAGCAATATGCCACCCGTCGCGGGATCCCATTCATACTTGTGCAAAGAGCTCACCTCCTATCGCCTGATGATAATTTGTTCTGTTTCGCCTTTGCTGCAGCTATATCGATATCCTTATATTTTCGCAGCGCCTGGTACCCCTGCTTGACCAATAAATCTAAGGCGTCAGCCGTCGATTCCCAGGTATCGTCATCGGTCAGCACGCGTTCGATCAGCGAACCATAATTGTTGATGGTTTTACAACTACGTCTGACCATCGCGCCGTAATATCCAGTTTTGCCAAAGCTGGAGTAGGATAATCCGAACACTTTGCTAAAGCCAAACACATAGCTCTGAAGCAAATATCCATTCCATTGATATCCACAGGATGGAAGATGCATCATCATAGCAGAGGACACCGCCATCAGTGGTAGATAGTCACCGGAGCAAACGTTCTGAAGTACTTCATCGATGGCATCCACATCAAAATTCATGAGATGCCTATTGACAAAATTTGTTTTGCTGATACGCACAGCACCACCAGCATAAATGCTTTCCCAATAAATAGGAAGTTTCAGTTCACTTGCAAGCGTTTCCAGATCGGCCAGTGTAAAAGTATCGTGTTCAGCCGCGAAACTCTTGAACAGATTGGCGAAGTCGATGCTGGAACCTTTTTGGGAGATGATCGCTTTTGTGAAGCTGAACCGATCCCTCAAGTAATAGGCGACAATATTGAAGATTGCCATGTAGTTCATTCCGTTCAGATCATCTGCTATGCCGGGCAAGCAATCTTTTAGTAGCAGTATCAAATCGGATGCCTGTACATAATTGCTGGTCAGGAAATACTCGTCGAGCATGTCTCCGATTTTACCGGCATCTTCTCGAGTCAACGGGAAGTGCTCCGCCAGCATCCATGTACTACTGCCGATATTGAGTGATTCATCATCAGCCGACAGGCAGTGATAGATTGTATCATGGGGAATGAACCACAGTACCTTTGCGACATCGCTGACGGGCATGGGGCCGCCATGATCTCGGAGTACTTTACGAGCATCTTGAATGACAGATACATACTGGCCTTGTTTGGTAAAGACCTGATTTGCAGAGTAAAAGGTGCCATTTGCCTCGCTTAGAAGCTGTTGCACCATCACCTGTTCGGTATAGATTGAGCAGCCGGCAAGCTGCTCCTGATAACGATCATAGATACATGATTGATATACTGTCGTATAACGAGACAGGATATCGTTAATTTCAGCGCATATGGCGGAAATTAGCTGTTTATCTTCATCTTTTTTCGCAAATACTCGGCTATCTCGCACTACACCGATAGCCTTCATGGCAGCGTCAATAGCATCGCCTTGAATCGAACACACTTCTCCATAACGCTCTTGCCAGAAAGCAGCAGCTTGAAATTGTCCTAGAAAATCATTCAGGATATAGCCGTCCGGGAATGAGTCTTGCAGAATGGGCAACCACCGGTCATCTGCAGACGCAGTCTCCTGGGTTTCTGTATTGCCAGTTACCTTCTGACTTTCACCAATCAGCATATAACGAATCTGCCCGGTTTCATCGGTAAAACGGTCAAACACGTCAACTGGTGCATGATTTGGTGCCTTCATCCCTTTGCAGTAACGGCGAATTCCTTGATAAACAATCAGTGCCGGGTTGCTGGAATTAAACTTATAAAGCTGCCCTACCTCTATCTGCTGCATGATCTCTGGTATTGTTAAAGGGTGGCCTGCATCATGGAGCACCTTGATTGCAACATCCTTGATCGTCATGGTATTGAGTGTGTCTACAGCTTTGGTGTCAGCCTCCTTTGCAACATGATCCTTCGTCCACCATACGGGGCGATTGGGATAGGTTTTGCAGCCATCTGCTTTGTAAGACAGTTTATAGCCTTTTATCCTGCATTCCTGAATAAACGCATCCAGCCCATGATCGCCAACAATCCAGAGACATCCACCCCAGTTCCGTTTGTCCTGATAGGTGAGTCCCCGCGCTTTCAACTGCACGATAATCCATTCTTTGTTTGGCGCTTTTTCTGATGTTTCGCCCCCCCCGTCCTCACTTCTATATGAGATCCTCAACTTGTCTCCAAGCCCGAACAACTGATGCAGTCCACGTATTTTGCGGACGATGGTAGTGGCATCCAGGTTGGACTCAAGATAATAGCCAGGGGCAAAACTTTTCGGCACTCGCATACGCCGGTAATTCCGCTCATCGGCAAAAGCCAGAGTGTTGTATCCAGGAATATCCTCGTTCATGATGCCCATAAAAGCATCGCGATAATCAGCAAAGAGAAGTCCGCAAATCTCCACATAAATCCGATTCCAGGACTTTGCAGGGTATACCTCGCCCTTGTAGGTGTAAGAGACCGGCTTGGTGAACAAATATGTACCATCCTGGCTGAAATCAACCAGAGACTGATCATTTGCCGGTACACTGGTTGTTTCCCCCTGGAGAGCTGAGCCCTCCGCTGTTTCGACGATTTCATCAAGAGCGCCGACCTCTTCCACAGAAATAATGGGTACGTTTTCCGCAGTTGCCTGTTCGACTGCGTCAGAAGCAGCCTGTTCCACAACAGCATCCTTCATCAGAGGAGCTGTCTGAGTGATGGCATCTTCCTTAGGCTCACAATAACTTTTGATAAAGGCATAATAGAGCTGTGTGACACTACGAATGGCCTGCGCATTTTTTCCAAAACGGAACCGTAAAAGTTTTCCCTCGGCAACCTTTTTCTGTACGTTATGGACAGCTTTGGCATCAGTCATGCCCAAGAGAGGCTGTTTGAGATGGCAGTAATCAGCTGCTTTTTGCAAATAGTCAACCAGCATTTTGGGTGGAAATCCGGTTTTGTCTTTTGCATACATAAAGAAGGCGTCCTCAACAGACTTGGACGGTGTTCCAGTCATTCGATTCGTCTCCTCCAAAATCATTTGGTGCTCAGCCGGGTTAGTCGTGCATAGTTCACACATTTGGAGCGCCGTAGCTTCACCATCTCGTTTTTCAGTAGCCATATCTTTTGCCTTGTTCAACAAATTATGATATTCTTTATTATTATCCCGAAAAAGTTGAACAGTTTCTGTGAATAGCTGAGTTGCAGGTTTCATGATTGTTTTTCCTTGATAGGCGGACTCCATACTTGCCATTTGAAATGAAATGCCATTCACATTTCTGTATGTTTCATCAATTTCAATTCCTTCGTTGACTGCCATTAATCGTAACAATTGAGAGCAGTTTTTGACAGAATCCACCCGGGATAGTTCGCCAGATAGTACTTTTAGATAGGCATCTAAAAGTAGAGCCGCTTCATATTTTGTAAATGGTATTTGTCTGACCATGTTCGTTAGCTTCTTCCAGTGTTCTCAATCGTGACGTGCTGAACGTCATCCATGAGAGCTTTGACGCTATCCCGATCACGCAGAACTATATCCTACAGCTTCACAAGATGCTATACAGCCACATGAACAATCCAATGGCCGGGCGAACGAAAAACGTGCAGAATTATATCAGCGCGACCTATCCCGACGGTCATTCAGAAACCCTGTTTACACCCCTTGCACCTTATGAAACGCCGGAGGCGCTGGACAAGATTTGTGATGAGTATAACCGGGTCATTGGCAACATGGAAGTGGAGCCGCTGATCGTGACCCCGATTTTTATTCATGATTTTCTGTGTATCCACCCTTTCAACGATGGGAACGGCAGGATGAGCCGTCTGCTCACCACCCTGCTCTTATACCGCAATGGATTTTATGTCGGCCGGTATATCTCTCTGGAAGCAAAAATCGCTAAGAATAAAGACCTCTACTATGATGCGCTGGCAAGATCGCAGACCGGGTGGTATGAGAACACAGAAGACGCCGTTCCCTTTATCAAGTATATTCTTGGAACGATCCTCGCGGCCTATAAGGATTTTGAGGATCGTTTTGCCCTGGTGGAGACGAAGCTTCCAGCAGTTGAAATGGTAAGGCGAGCTACCCTCAGCAAAATCGGACGATTCACCAAGCAGGATATTCGGGAGCTGTGCCCCTCGCTGAGTATAAGCTCCATTGAGGGGGGCCTGCGTAAGCTGGTGGCGTCTGGAGAGTTGAAGCGGGAAAGCAAGGGGAAGAATACCTGTTACTTCAGGCTCAAGTAGTTGATTGGGGGATAAAATGATGCGTACACCACCAGAACAGCAGATTTTTGCCATCTATTCCAGAAAATCGAAGTTCACCGGCAAGGGCGAGAGCATCGAGAACCAAATCGAGATGTGCCGACAGTACATCTCCCGCAGCTTTGGGCAGGAGCAGGCGGACAGCGCCCTGGTCTATGAAGACGAGGGCTTTTCCGGCGGCAGCACAAAGCGTCCCAACTTCCAGCGGATGATGAAGGACGTACATAGCGGCAAGATCCAGACCATCGTCTGCTACCGTCTGGACCGGCTCACCCGCAACACCAAGGACTGCTTTGAGTTCGTGGAGGAGCTGGAGCACTACGGGGCCACCTTTATCTCTATCAAGGAGAACTTCGACCTGACTACCCCCACTGGGCGCCTCATGTTCACCTTTGTGGCTGCCTTGGCCCAGATGGAGCGGGAGACCATTGCCGACCGTATCCGTGACAACCTCCAGGAGCTGGCCAAGACAGGCCGCTGGCTGGGTGGCAACACCCCGCTGGGCTACGAGTCGGAGGGCACCGAATACTGCAAGGTGGACGGGAAAAAGCGCAAGACCTTCCATCTGAAGCTGATCCCGGAAGAAGCACAGCTGGTGCAGATGATTTTTGCCAAGTTCCTGGAAGTAAAATCCCTGACCAAGCTGGAGACCTATCTGCTCAACCAGGACTACAAGACCCGCCAGGGAAAGCCCTTCTCCCGTTTTGCCATCCGGGAGCTTATCATGAACCCCGTCTACGCAAAGGCAGACGGGGCTATGTACCAATATCTGATTGAAAACGGTGTCTGTCCTTTTTCCGACCAAAACGCTTTTGACGGCACCCACGGCATCATGGCCTACAACCGCACCGAGCAGACCAAGGGCAGCACCACCCGCAAGAAGCCCATGGAGGAGTGGGTGGTGTCGGTAGGGGAACACGAGGGCATCGTATCCGGCGAGGACTGGATCGCTGTGCAGGGGCTGCTGGACGAGAACAGGAGCAAAAGTTACCGCTGGCGGGCCGGGCAGACCAATGAAGCCCTGCTGTCCGGCCTTCTGCATTGCAGCTGCGGCCACTGTATGCGGCCCAAGGTCACTAACCGCACCACAGCGGACGGAGAGCGGCAATTCCGCTATCTTTGTGAGCTGAAGGAAAAGAGCCGCCGCCACAAGTGCAGCAACAAGGACATCAACGGCAACCACCTTGACCGGGCGGTGTGCTTTGAGATCAAGAAGCTGGCGGAGGACAAGAGCGAGCTGGCCCGGCGTCTGACTGCCGGGAAGAAAGCCTTCGTAGACGAGAGCGATCAGCTCACAACTGACCTGGAACGCCTGAGAAAGGCCCAGCGGGAAAACCAGAAAGAGATCAGCGCCCTGGTGAACTCACTGGCTAAGATGGCCGGGACCCCCGGGGAGCAGAGCATCCTGGACGGCATCAACGAGCGTTCCGAGCGGAACAAGAGCATCCAGGAAAACATCCAGGAGCTGGAGCAGATCCTCCAGGAGCAGAACCTGCAATCCCAGTCCTTTGACCTCCTGCGGGATATGCTGCGCTCCTTTGCGGACACCATGGACGATATGACGGTGGAGCAAAAACGGCTGACCCTCCGGGTAATCGTCAAAGACATCGTTTGGGATGGGGAGAAGGTCCACATCTATCTCTTCGGCGATGATGAACCCGGCGGGGGCGACATTGACCTCCCGCCTTATGACGATGGGCAGGATGATCCCGATATGCCATTGTGTGAGGATAGCAAACGAGGTCCTCATGTTCTTCCGCAGCCAAAAAAAGCTCCAGGGCGAGGTATCCCTCTCAGAAACCCTGGAGACAGACAAGGACGGCAACAATCTCTTCCTCATGGACATTGTGGGCGTAGAGGACACCATGCTGGACGACCTGGACACCCGGGAGAGTCATATCCGAGTTCGGCAGTTGGTGGACCAGTGCCTGACGGCCCGTGAGGCGGACATTATCCGTCAGCGCTATGGCCTGGACGGAAAGGCCCCGCGGACACAGCGGGAACTGGCAGCCCAGTACGGGATTTCCCGCAGTTATGTGTCCCGCCGCGCTTAATGTAAACGATGCCCGGAAAGCCTTGCGGTACAAGGGCTTGTCCGGGCATTGGGCGTTTGGGGGTATCGCCGCGCCTATTGTAAGCGGTAGGAAATTTTAAGGAGATAAGCAACCATTCATCAAAATAATTCATATACTCGCTACGCAATTGATTGTTCAAAACATGCTTAATCAACTTGAATCATAAATCCATGCACTATTCCAGTAGGGGTAGCATCAACCGATTTAAAATGTTCGTTGTTTCTTCTAATATGTAAACATGTTATCCCCTGTTTTTCTATCAAGTCAGGAACTAGTGACATCGCAAAAATAAGAGGCTTAGGGCCATCTGGTATCAGGATAACATCACCAGCCGATAGTAATTCATTTGCAGTATCGCATAGTTTTGACACCATAAATTCAAAATCCTCTATATGCAGAGCTATAGACATTGCTGCGCGCGACAAAATCGGACCGTTGACTTGTTTTAGATTCTCTAAAAAGCCCTCTCGTTCTGCATTATAAGCATAACAAGCCACTAAATAGCTAGGGTCTGCGATAGAGAGAATGGCTTGGGTTCTTATAACGTCGTAGCTAAGAGCAACAACATGAATTCTATTATTATCGATTTGTAAAGACGGCTTTCCAGAAAAGAATGAAAAAGAATCAATGCCGGAGCTAGGATATTCTTCATGGGATGACGGATACTCTCCTTCAGAATACCAAAAATATACCTTGTCTGTGTGCTTGATGATTGTTTTGAGTAGGGTTGGAAGCTTACAATACCAACTTCTCGGCATTGATGAATAATCAATGTGAATTATTGCTGAATCCCGATGCTCAACACTATCTGTTATTGAAGCGAGAATCTTTTCTTGTACCTTCTGACCGTCACAATAATTATTAATAAAAAAAGGTATCTTTTTGAATTCAAGTTCGCGAACCTTTTCTGCTGTATCAGGATAGTTCATGTAATCATCAAATACAAAAACTATTGGCTTAACATTCGGAAATTGTTTCTGCAATAGGTCATATAAGAAATACGATCTATGTTCATAACCCAGCGCAAGGATATACAGATCCTCTTCACCCATACATTCGGTATAATTTTTTGCGTTTGTTATAGTCATTAAGAGTCCTCCTCAAAAAGTGACAGCTGCTCGATTTGAGGTTCTTTTTTTCCAGGCATCTTTACAATATAGGTTCCCACTTGTTGGTTTCTAATAACAATATTTTTGGGGGAAACATCTGCTCTCATAGGAAGCCAATATTTCGCAGCGTATGTGTTGGCTAATAGAAATACAGTTGTTTTTGAGATTCCATTTATTAATGTATCCTCGTCAACAGTTACTCTAGAGTACGCGATTGCCTGCTGTAGCCATTTTCTTGCATACTCAAAAGATTGATTGCTATCAAAACTCAAGATAAAATTACATCCGGTAGATCTAATCTCATGATCATGTACATGATCATGCAATTTTGACGCAATTATATGTAATTCCTGATATATAGTAGGACCATTACTTTCCAGAGCTTGTGTCGATTCACAAAAGGCCTGAACATAATCCATGATCACTCCATGCTGAACCTTCGGTTTTAGTTCCGAAACGCGAGCTTTTTCAAATAGCTTATTCATTATCTGAATAAAAGCTCGCGGATTCCCTTGCGCTATTTTACGAACCATTTGGCTACCTGCATACCAGCCTGGTTTTGTGTTTCCTTTCCTAGACAGTTGATACATACAACGTACATAAAAAATGGGAGCAAATTTATCATATATAGTCTTTCGAAGGTTGCAATAATTATCAACACTTTTCTTACGCTCATCAGATAACTCCGCTATAATATCTTCCAAAATTGCATCATAGGTAGCTGACTTTGAACCAACTTCCTCTCGATAATAATCAATCTGGGCATCTTCTCCACATACACCTAAAAAATCTTCAAGTTTTGTAATTTGCAAAGAGGAGTCAAAGCGAGTTTTTATTCGATTAGACACTAGAGTGTTAGTGAGATTATAAAAATCCACATCATCATACTTCATGTCAACAACACGGTAGCTGAAATCATTTCCAGAAGATACAGACACATCAGGGTCTAATGTTTGAAGTGTCCGATGATAGTAAGGTAGTGTTGCGACTTTCAATGCAATACGCCTAGAGTCAGAGCGAAATACACTGTTTATACAACGCTGTAATGGCTCGCTTAAAAATTCCGCCTCATCAATACATACTATCCATGTTGGTTCTTCCCTAAGTCTTAGATGCTCTGCAACCATCTCTTTAACTGCCAGCAATGATGCACCTATTTGCCTTTTGAATACAGGCGGAATCGTACTCATATCACCAGTTGTTACATCAAAATTGTAGAAAAGTTTCCTAAGTCTGTTCATTAGCGAAAAAAGATCGGTTACATTTTGGGTATGGTCATCAAACCAACTATCATTAAGTGCAAGTGCGAGATCCATATTAGTTTTAGCCCATTTTACTTTATCTTTTTCTTCAGATAGAATTTCTTTCAATTCAACAAGCAGCGATTGTGCCAATAAACAATTAAACGCAAATTGGAATAATTGAATTTGTTTTTCTTCAGAAGTGTCAGCACTCGTCAAATGGGTGACAAATTCGAGATACATTGGGACATATAGTGCAATATATTCCTTTTTTTCTGCAAGTTGCTGTGCCTGTGGAGTTTCTATGCGTTTCAACATAGAGTACCGCATCATTTTCAACAAGAATGTTTTTCCACTGCCTCGTGTTCCAAGCAGTATTTCGTGTTGATCATTAAATAGGGACCAATAATTAGAGATCGGGCAAAATTCATTGATGAGCTTTGTGTCCGAAAAATTGCGTGCCTGGCTATCGCTAAACGGATTCTGTAGGCTGGAGCCTTTAATGAAATCTGCAATTCTCTTCTTCATAGTTCACCTCATTTTCTGAGTAGGACAACACTATTCGGAAACTGCCCAATCATATTATGGGTTGCAACAAATTTCGTCCTAATTCGTTCGTTTAGTGCACTAAATGGCATAAATCGCAGGCACTCATCTAAGGTATTCCATTGGAGTTCTACCGAATCTGGAAGACATTCAATTGCCTTATCGATTGTATTTGGATCAAACAACTTACCGAACATCATTACACTATCTAAAGGGGTTTCTGGGAGGTTTTCCAAAAATGGAATCCATCCTTGGGCAGGCGAATATTGATAGTTTCGAAGTTCTAGCACTCCTACTTCATCAGTTAATTCAATAATATGGAAAGTGTTCGGAATAGAACCTCCACTTCTATGTAATGCATTGACTGCAAAACTTCCTGCACAAATAAATGTAATGGGATGGGCCCATCCAGTTTCCCAATTTGTTTGTGCTCGAGGATGATGTCTATGCCCGTGAATTACCAAATGGAAACCATTTTTGCCTGCTATATCAAGAAAATTGCTACCTTCCTCTAACGTAGAATAATCTGGACACACGATATGATAACTATAGTTAAAGGGATGGTGATGCATTAGAATGATTTTCCACTTCTTAGTGTCCCTGTAATTGATTGCTTCCTTATCAAACCATTCAAGTTGTTCCACCGCAAGTTTTCCAGGTTTGTTCGCTTGCTCCTTTGTACAGCACCATCCTGTGTTAAGGACAAAGAGAATAAAGGCATCAGTTTCAATTATTCCAGAGAAAGGGGCTGGACCTGGTTTTAGGGGGGCAGAAATTGTATCAAGATTTACAAGGGATGCGCTGGCCGCAACTTTCCTGTACTTTTCTTTTACCATGTCTAATGGGAAGTCAGGATCTGATTTATCAAACTGGCTAAATAATTCTGATATGTTCCAATCAATATCATGATTACCCAACCCCAGAAGAATATTACTTGAGGGGATTTCCAATTGTTCAGCAATGTCCAGAATCATTTTCTCACAGTACACAAATTCCTGAGGGCTCCCTAAAGAAGTTAAATCGCCGGCAATACAGAGATACGATATGCTTTTATCTTTAAGAAGCGAAACCATACTTTCTTTTATTGATTCCCCGCCAGTATTTTCATCTCTAATTTTTTCTCCCGGAACAGAAAACTCTGATGTGCGAGAAAATTGACCAAAATGAATATCACTAATCAACGCAATTCGAGTCATATGTTACTCCTCTCACAGAGGCTTTCTATTTAAGTAAATTATAGCAATGGTGCCTACTCCAATTCCACAGGATATGAAGTAATTAAAAGTTCCTCTTGACGTTTACGCCCATTTGCATTTCCCGATATTGAACTAAATCTATTTAGCGTATAAGTATAAAAACCATTATCAAAATACATCTGTTCCAATTGTGGATATAGTGCATTGGTTGCAACAATGATTGCTCCACGTGCCCTAGCCCTCACAAGTGCATTCAGTAATCGAGTTTGGTCTCTCCATGAAAACAATCTTTCATTGTATTTGATAAAGCTGTTCTGATTATGCGCAATGGTATAAGGAGGGTCTGCAAAGATCAAATCCCCCTCTCCTGCGTCTCGGATAGTTTTTACAAAATCCTGTGATCGGATATGTGCATTTTGAAGAACCCGAGAATATTCTTCAAATATTTCTATATCATCTACAAAATATTTTCGAGTACCTATTGGTACATTAAAGTCACCATGCTGATTTACACGATACATACCATTAAAGCACGCCCTATTCAGATATAAAAATCGAGCTGCACGCACTACTGGATCATCCGGAACAACGCTTCGCACATTGTAGTAATACTCCTTACAATGATTTTCTTGATGTGCGCTCATTAGTACTTTTAGCCGCAATGGATTATTGGCCATAACACGGTATATATTCATTAAATCGAAGTTTATATCCGAAATCGTAGCGTGCTGTGGCATAAGATAGAAAAACACAGAACCTCCACCTAGAAACGGCTCAAAATATGTGTTATATTCTTGGGGAAATATTCGGCAATAATTGGCGACAAACCATCGTTTCCCACCTGGCCATTTTAAAAAAGGCTTCATCCATTCACATCCTAGTAAGCATGTTAGGAATCTCAAGGCGTATTCGGTCAATATTCGCAATAACCTTATTTACAGAGATTCTGAATAGCTATAGCAAATTTTCTGATAGCTAGAGTTGAAAATGTATATCTAATTTCATTTATATGAATTAAATAACAGGAAATCTAATGCTTTTATAATTTTAATCCCATCCTGTGTTTGCGTCAAGTTACAATCCAACGCTATCACTAACTTTTCGTAGTTGTCCCGAATTTTCCGTAGTGGCGCTAATTCTCTCTCTCGAGTTTCCAAAGCATTCATACTTTCTGTAACCTGAATATATATTTTTTTTTCCGCCTTGGTAGCGATAAAGTCCACTTCCTGGTTGTCAATCTTTCCGATGGCCACATCGTACCCTTGGCGCAACAATTCGAAATAGATGATATTCTCCAAGATATGCCCGCTGTCCCCATCACGGTAGCCCAGCAGGTAGTTCCGAAGCCCCATATCTACGATATAATATTTACCCAAGGTCCGCAGATACTCCCGGCCCTTGATGTCGAATCGTTTGATCTCGTAGAAGATATACGCCTCCAGCAACGCCTCAATATAACTCTGGATGGTATGCACCGCAGGTTTCCTGCGGCCTTTTTCTTCTAGAAGGCCTTCATTGACAAGCGTATTGCCGATAGAGGTCGCGGACACATTATTGCCAATATTATCCGCCAAAAACATGATAATCTTGCGAAGTAAGATTGGATCAGTGATGGTACGGCGGCCTTTCCGCTTTTCCCGCTCCATAATATCGTTGACGACAGCGGCCGAGTACACACCATCCAAAGCGGCGGTCACGCGGTCGATTTCCAGCCCCACATCTGCCAGCATGGGCATCCCGCCAAACCGAGCATATTCGTTGAACAGTTCCCGCTCATCGTAAATATCGCCGTCCTGGTCAGTAATCCGCCGTTTCAGCGCTCCAGTGGGCGATTTCTTTTCCCTTACAGTGTAACCATGGAAATCCAAAAACTCTTTGAAAGAAAGGGGGAGTACTTTGATCTCAACATATCGGCCAGAAAGGTAGGTGGACAATTCAGAAGAAAGCAGGTATGCATTAGAGCCGGTGATGTAAATATCACAATCAAAATCTACGCGGAAGGAGTTGACAGCATTTTCCCAGCCCGAGATTTTCTGCACCTCGTCAAAAAACAAGTACATCCGTTGATCGGGCAGGATACGAGCCTTTACATATTCATAAAAAACCCTGACGTCCATATCAGGAAAGCTCATGGACTCAAAGTTCATTTCAAGAATCTGCTCTTGGTCAATACCAGTTTCCCGCAAATGCTGGGCCATCAGCTTCATGAGGCTGGACTTGCCACAGCGCCGGATACCAGTTATGACTTTAATCATCTCGGTGTCCTGAAAGGCAATCATCCGATTCAGATAGAGGTCACGCTTTTTGAGAATTGGCTTCTGCACAATTATCCCCCTTCCTTTTCGTGTAAAGCATATCATATTTATGCCCAGAAATCAAGTTTATTACATCAAAATAACAAAAAATAATTTCAGTGAAATTTATTACATTCAAATTGAATGGATTTTGTTGAGGATGGAAGGGAAATGTCGCGTACATAACTCTCGTTGAACAAGTTTTTAAGGGGGAAAAGTGAAGGCGCCAACATACATATGCAGCGAATGACTCCAAGGGTCTGCTCTGTTAAGGGCAGGCCTTTTCTTATACCACAAAATCTTAACGAAAGGAAGTAATTCCATGTATCTAATGGAACTGAGGCTCCAACAAGTTCTGCAAGAGAACCGCGCTGACTTTATTGACTCACTCCGTCTGAGCGGGATTGATGTGGAGCACAACGGATGGAATGCGGATGCCATTGACAAAAACGCTCAGGCTGGAGCGCGGTCGCTCAAACAGTTTGCATCACAGGAAAACATCTCTGACCGGTGCCGAGATGCCTTTCTCCGAACGATTGCAGGTAATTTGGATGGGGAAGAACGCACCTTTGTCATGGCCTGGATTTATGCCGCTTACGAATGGGCCGGACGATTCCCGCCTTACGCGATTATTCAGCACATGGTTGACCCGGCACTTTTTTGTGAATACTGCGTTTCCTTACAAAAATATCTGCATATGTACCTCCAAGGCTATTTCTCGCGTACTGTGAATATAGTGTAACATCTCAAATCAGGAGGTGTTTCAGTGAAATCGCAAGAGTTGATTTTAACCACCCTCTGTACAAAAGATGCACCGGATGTCCAGCAAATCATCCTGAATTCCTTAGAACTTTTTCTCAAAAAGGAACTTCACAACATTGCAAGTCGCTCATGCCATATTGTATGATACATATGATGAATGGCCGCTTATCTCAGGAGGTATGATATGTACTTAGAGATAAGCAATCCCATGGACTACCATGCGGCATTATACATCAGATTATCAAAGGAGGATGAGAACGAAGGCCCGTCCGAGAGCGTCAACAACCAGCAGTCCCTGCTCAACGAATTTGCCCAGCAGCACCGTTTGACCGTTTTCGACACCTATATTGACGACGGATGGTCCGGCACAAATTTCGACCGGCCGAATTTCCAGCGCATGATCGCCGACATTGAGGCCCGGAAGGTCAACATGGTCATCACCAAGGATCTGAGCCGACTGGGCCGGGACTACATCCTCACCGGTCACTACATGGAACGGTACTTCCCGGAGCACCGTGTCCGCTACATCTCCCTGCTGGACGGTATCGACACCGGGGTGGACTCCACAGCCAACGACATCACACCCTTTCGTGCCATCATGAACGACATGTACGCCAAGGACATTTCCAAGAAGATCTCCAGCGTCAAGCATGACAAACAGCGCAAGGGCCTGTTCATCGGCGGCAAACCGGTCTACGGCTACAAGATGCACCCCACGGAGAAGAACAAAATTGTCATCGACGAGGACGTAGCCCCCATAGTGCGCCGTATCTTTGGCATGGCGCTGGAGGGCGTGAGTTGCCGTCAGATCGCAGCGCAGCTCAATGCGGAGGGCGTGCCCACCCCAGCCACCTACTCCGGGTTGCCAGTTCCAAACCCCGGTCCCTACACCGGCTTATGGAGCAGTGAGCGCATTTCCGATATGCTGCAAAATGAGACTTACATCGGAAGTATGGTTCAGGGACGTACCCGAAAGATTAACTACAAGTCCAAAAAGTGCATCAAGCAGGAGCGCCGGGACTGGGTGGTGGTAGAGGGCACACACGAGCCGATCATCGACCGGGAGACCTTCGACAAGGTACGGGCCCTGATCAACAGCCGGAAGCACACCCGAAGCCGGACCTATGATTTTCTGCTCAAGGGGCTGATCTTTTGCCACGAGTGCGGCTATCCACTGGCGGTACTGAACCGGAAAAATGCGGCAGGGGAGGATAAGCTGTATTTCGTCTGCCGGACTTACCAGCGATTTACCAAGGCGGGGGTCTGCACCAGCCACACGATCAAGGAGCAGACAGTTACCCAGGCGGTGATTGAGAAGGTACAGGAGGTCTGCTGGCAATACCTTCAGGCAGACCAGCTGCTGCCTGCGGCCAAGCGGGAGGTAGCAAAGGCTCTGGCGGAGGCCAGCAACGAAAAGGAGATTGCATCGCTGAAAGCCAAAATCGAGAGTTTGACCATCCATCTGGACAAGGTTTACATGGATAAGCTCGGCGGCGTCCTGGACGAAGCCGACTTCCAACGCATCTACACCAAGGTCAAGGCTGACCGCGCCGCCCTGGAGCAACGCCTCAGCCAGCTGGACCGTCCAGACTACTCTCCAGCGGAGCAGGTGGACTTGGCAAAAAAACTGGTGGAACGGTTCCTGGAAACCGCCTCCACCAATCGGGAACTGCTGGTCAGTCTCATTGAACGGGTGGAGCTGACCGCCGACAAACAAATTATCATTAAATTCCGCTTTAAACAACTGGAAATCTCATGAAATCGGCACAAAATCACGAACCGCATCGTTTACAATACCCGGGGCGCGATGTATCCCGCATCGAAAAACGCGCTCTCGGCAAGCTGGAGGAGGCCCTGGGGGCGGCCTTCCTGAGCTCCTTCTCCGTGGTGCTGGGCCTGCTGGACCGCCCGGCCCTGGACGCGGCGGGGG
>OFGI01000558.1_pt1 | contig 24216 bp, 24 predicted proteins | sample 1521751 | NCBI WGS metagenome assembly OFGI01 (sample SAMEA3504115, study PRJEB24116) | mouse gut metagenome | biome: mouse gut; feature: mouse-associated habitat; material: faeces | place: Denmark | collected 2011
CGGCCAGCCAATCCACGCGACGCACGGCGGCCCGCCCCCGGACCCATCGGCCAAACGCACCAAACGCCCCGGCGGTAAAAGCCAAGCCGCGCCGGATGGCCACCGCGCCGCGAATCCCCGCATCCCCCAACCGTTCCAGAAATGTCGGGCGCGTCATATCATCAGCCGGCGCATTGGATTTACGATTAATTAATGACATCAGCGGTTCAACCCCCGCCGGCATATCGACCATGCGTACATCCGCGCCGTTTTCACGGGCGCATCGCATAATCTGCATCAATAACACCAGCAATGCCGAATCCCACGCCCCGATTGCATCGCCAGAAATAATAACCGATTTGATTTTATGGCGCCCAAATTGCGCGCGAACATCGGCGCAATCGGCGCGCATGTCCACAACATCGCCCGAAATGCCGATATGCAATTCCCGTCCAACAACTGAAAAAGTCAGTTTCACCTATCCCGCCTAGTGTCAAAATAATACACGCAGTATAACGCATTTGGTGCATCGATGGCAATGGCTTTTATACGGAAGAAATCCATTTATTAAAAAATATAATTATTATATTGTTTAACTAGGAATATTTTGATATCATACCCCGCATGATTAAATCCCAAGGAGATAATATGAAACCGTTTTTGATCGCATTCACAAGCGTTGCATTATTGACACCCGTCGCATTCGGGGCCGACATTAAACCATATTTTGGCGTTGGCCTGGTCGTGGACAAGGCCGGCACATCCGCAAAACGTGTCGGATTTAATCCCGACAACATACAATTGAAATTGACGCCGGACATCATGAAAAATCCCGATATAAACGCATTAATGGGCGACGCCATGAACAGTGCCATTATCCGTGACGGCGGCGGCGACATGAAATTTGACATGGCCATCGCGGGTGAATTTGTGGCCGGGATTAAATGGGGCCCTATTCGCGCCGAACTGGAAGCCGCATTTCGCAGCGCATCCGAAGATGAATATGATATTTTCAACGGCAGCTTTTCGCCGATAAAGAACATTTTAACAGTAAACGCCGCCATCGCCACATCGACCAAGGTCACGCATAATTCATACATGGCGAATTTTTATTATGATTTTAATATCCCCGCATCCAAATGGGAACCATATGTCGGGGGCGGCATCGGAATTGGCACGTACAAGCAAAAGGCCACCGTTGACGTATCGGGCGACGCCAAATTCATGGCAAAAAACATTCCGTTCGGCCAATCGATGACGGTTTTGGAAAACAATGAAACTGTATTTGAATGGCAAATTGGATTGGGCGCCGCATATCATATTACCGATACATGGGCATTGGACATGGGATACCGGTTTAATTCATCGACTATCGGCGGCGAATTTGTATATGCGCACGAAATAAAACTGAGCGGCAGATACACATTCTGACGCCGCCACCCGCGAAGCCGGGATTCACCGTCTGGCCCGGCATTTGAATTTGGTGTAAGAAATTAAATTATCCCTATATTGCATGCAACAGCATGTGCAGTATTACAAAACATCCGGAACCGGCCAATATACCCCAAATAGGGATAAGAAAAACCTGCTTTATACAAGAAATGCTGAGCGATATTACATTTGACTAAATATGAACAAACGGTTAAAATTTCCTGTATGAAGATTCTTCTGTTTGTGTTTTGTATAACAATTATAAGCCTGTCGAATAGTTTTGCCGCATCATTTCAGGCAAAGATTGTTTCATGTGATGAAATGTACGAAACACAATCCAAACAATCCAGTTCCACCATATCCATAATAAAATCTTTATCTGAGCACACTGAGTGTTATCAAAAAATTGCTTTTAATATTATTGATGCCCAATACAAACAAAATGCAGATAAAATGAAACAGAATTTCATCGCATATATAGATGCGGCCGGCGAGATGGTTGATTTCATTGACCGGCCGGATTCATGTTATCCGCAATGTGGAACAATTATTGGAATAAATGCTGCAACGGCAAGACGTAACGCAGCAAAACAATACTTACATTCGCTGGTAGATAGCAGTTCCGGAATATAAATTTATCAATAACCACTGTAATCATTGTTTTGGTATAATCGCCATTCTGCATCCCTGCGACTATCTAAATATCCATGATTCCTAAACGCTTTCCATGCAGATTCTGGTGTAGGATATGTATTACTACGAAAATCCTTATCATTTATATATTTACGAATGGTCGATTGGTATAATCCCCTGTTAACGTTTTCTGGTGCGGCAGATCCAGGTCCGATATTAAAAACCAATGCAACAAGCGCATCATATTTATGTTGTGGCATCGCTGCTAAAACATCATGGTCTATTTGTTTGGCTATTGTGTCATATGTAGACTGTAAATCCCGCTGGAATAAAGCGGTTGCATCTTTTTCGGTCAATCCTTTGCTAAAATCTTCACCGGACTTTATAAGGTGCCCATAACCAATTGTTGCGCCTGCTGGCAATGGCGTCCCATTCGGGACAGGCCGGCCGGTCGCATCATCATAAATAACATGTTTGCCGTCCACCTTTACAAATCCTTCCAGTTTTTTTAGCCATTCTAGCCCTTTATCGCTTATTTTCATATTTTTTACATCCTTTTTTATTTCATTCTTTTCTTCTTTTGTTTTGGGTGTATATGGTTTGCTGCGGATTGGTTGACCCGTGGCATCAACTTCGTCTTGGGTGATACTGCAACGACAATTGGGATGGACGGGGATTTCTGGTATATCGGATTCGTTTGTGTAAATTTCACCGTCACGCGATGCACATTCGTCACATGTGTTTTCGCCATCTTCGCTGTGCCAACGGTATATCATGCGCGATTTATCCGGCGCCATGTTGTGCGCCCCATCAGGTATATCCAAAACATATATTTCCAACTGCATTTCAACGACACCGCCGGCGGGCATCAAAACACGAACGTCAATCGTTTCTTCCAGTTCTATAAATTGTTCAATATCTAGGCTGTCGTCCATTTGACCTTCGGCATCTTCTATTGCTTCTTCCATACTGGATTCCAATTCAGATTGCACCGCATTAAACTGGTCCAGCGTCATGTCATATTCTGGTGGCACCAGGCGCCCCGTGGCGTCCGGTAACATAACGCCCGGAAATAACATACGCAGATACTTTTCCGCACTGACATATTCGTTACTGTCTTTGTCCATATATGATGGACTGGACAATAAGTCGCGTATAAATTTTGGTAATTTCATGGTCGTATCCTGGTTGATAAATGAAAAAAATCCCGCGGGGCGGGACAATAAAAAAACGAACAGAATGTTCTGTTCGCGTCCATTATTATACCATAAATTCGGCCAAAAATCAATACAAAGCGACCAGAAATCACAAACCACCCATTCGGGTGGTTTTAAGATTTTTATTCCTGGCGGAGACGCCCCCCTCGACAAACAATAACAAAAATCACAAAAAACTCTGATTAACAACATCCGTTTTTTGGATTTTTGTAATATTGTTCGTTCTCGTATTCGTGCTGCACCGACGTTGTCGGTTCGCACGCATCCCTTCGCCCCGCCAGTTAAAATCAAAAACCACCCATTCGGGTGGTTTTAAGATTTTAATTCCTGGCGGAGACGAAGGGATTCGAACCCTTGATACCGTTGCCGGTATACTACATTTCCAATGTAGCGCACTAGACCAACTATGCGACGTCTCCGAAACTTTTGTTTTATTCCGCGTCCACTTCGGCGATTTCTTCCACTTCGGATGCGGTTGCCGGTTCTTCGACCAAGGCATTTTCCAATTCCGCATCGATTTCACGCAACAGCGGATCTTCGGAATTGATTTCCAGGGATGTTTCATCTTCACTCATCGCCGGGGTGTCTTTATAGGATTGAACGAATTCATGACGAACCGCATTCACATCCAATTTCCCACTGGCAATTTCGCGCAGCGCAACAACAGTCAGTTTATCATTTGTTTTTTCAATCACGGATTCCGCACCGCCATTCAAATCACGAACGCGCTGCGATGCCAGCATTCCCAGCTCATAACGGCTTTCTACAAATGGTAAAGTATCTGAATTTGTTGTACGGGCCATCATAAATTCCTTTGTTGAAATCACCTGAAACCACGTTATAATGCCTTATGGATGCCTAAAATGCAAGCAGAAAATATAAAAACTTTATCTTTTGGCTGTCGATTGAACGCGCTGGAATCGGAAAAGATTCAATCTTTGCTGGCGCCGGCCATTGATGCGGCCATTGTTGTCAACACGTGCGCCGTCACCCACGAAGCCGAACGCCAATCCGCGCAAAGCATCAGAAAATTATCCCGCGAAAACCCCGACGCCCCGGTTTTTGTCACCGGATGTGCTGCGACCCGCAACCCGGGGTTATTCACCCAGATTCCCAACGCCATTGTCATTCATAACCGTGATAAAATGAATCTGGACGCGTATATGCGGGGGCTGGCGGGGGCGCCCTGTTCCCATACGACGCCGCGCGTCGCCAAATTCAATCGCCCCGACACCAAATTGTCCAAGCAATTTATTCAGGTTCAAAACGGATGCAATCATCAATGTGCGTATTGCGTGACGCGTCTGTTGCGGGGGCCGGCCGTGTCGTTTGATTATGCCGGTATTCGCGCCGATGCGGCGGCGGCCGTTGCAAATGGATTTTATGAAATCGTGCTGACGGGGGTGGACATCGCATCATACGCCCGCGACGGCATGCTGATATCGGATGTGTGCGCGGCATTACTGCGCGATGTGCCGGGGATACGCCGTCTGCGGCTGTCATCGATGGACCCCGCGTCACCGGAAATTGAAAAAATTATTCAGATGATGCACCGCGACCCGCGAATGATGCCGCACATGCACCTGTCGATGCAGTCGGGTTCCACCCCCATTTTGCAATCCATGGGCCGCCGGCACAGTGCGGAAATGGTGCGCAAATTGATGTGCGCCGCAGATGGCATCACGTTCAGCTGGGACATTATCTGTGGATTTCCGGGCGAAACGGACGAACTATTTGCTGAAACCATGCAATTGGTTGACCAGACGCGGCCAATAAAAATCCATGCCTTTCCATTTTCGCCGCGTCCGAACACGGCGGCTGCCACCATGCCGGCCCAGGTTGACCGTAATGTGTCCAAGGCGCGTGTTAAAACCATTTCGGACGCCGCCGCCCGCCAGCGCGATGCGCACATGCACGCCCGCATTGGGACAACGACCCAGGTCTTGGTCGAAGAAAACAATATCGCCCGCGACCCACACGATATCGCCGTTCGAATTTCGGGCGAAAAAATCGCCGCGCGCACGATTTGTGATGTGAAACTGACCGGCATTGACGGGGATGCGTTCATCGGGGAAATTTTGTAAAAAAATCTGTTGGCAAAGCCGCCCGTTAATTGCTATGCTGGCGGTACCATGAAAAAGAAATTATTTACACTGTTTATTGCACTGTTTGCGACGGCGGCCCACGCGGATTTTTCCACGCGGGCAAAGTCTGCGTTCTTAATCGATTATGATTCCGGGGCCGAAATCGTGGCCAAAAATGCGGACACACTGATGCCGCCGTCGTCGATGATTAAATTGATGACGCTGGTGGTGCTGTTCGATGAAATCCAGGCGGGCCGTTTGACGATGGACGACCGTCTGCCGGTCAGTGAAAATGCAGACTATAACAACCCCACGTGGTACCCCGCCAGCAAGATTTGTTTGGTCGCGGGGCAAACCATCACGGTGCGCGATTTGATTTTGGGTCTGATTGTGCTGTCGGGGGGCGACGCATCGGTTGTCGTTGCGGAAAAATTGGCGGGTTCGGAAAACGCATTCACCCAGATGATGACGACCAAGGCCCGGTCCATCGGCATGCCGCAATCGACATTTGGCAACGCGTCGGGATTGCCCAACCCGAACAATTTGATGACCAGTCGTGAATTGGCGACACTGGCCAACCATATTATCACGGATTACCCGGACATTTACCCGATGTTCGCGACCAAGCGTTTTGAATTCAACGAACACAAATCGGATTGGTGCCGCGATTGGGGCCGCACGCACACGATGAATTACAACAAATTGGTCTTTACCATGCCGGGCGCCGACGGGTTAAAGACCGGGCACACCGACGACGGCGGATACGGCATGGTCGCCAGCAGTGTTGTCGGCGGACGTCGTTTGATTGGGGTGATAAACGGCCTGCATACAAAGGGGCACGATGCACTGGCGGCGGAAATGAAGAAATTGCTGGAATACGGATACACTAACACGACCAACCGCGTGTTTTACCGCGCCGGCGACAAAATCGCAAAAATTCCGGTATGGTACGGACGTCAACCCGTGGTCATTGCGACGGTGGACAAAACATTTGCAATCACATTGCCCCGGTCCAAATCGAACGCCAAAATCCGTTTGCTGGCGCGATACGACGACCCGATTCCGGCGCCCATCAATGCGGGTGACGTTGTCGGCGAATTAATTGCAGAAGTTGACGGCCGCATTGTATCGCGCACCCCGCTGATTGCGATGGACCGCGTGCCCAAGGTTCAGTTTATCGGCCGCATCATTAAGAATATTCAGGTTATTTTTGGGGGCAAATAAATGGCACCAAAGAAAGCGCCGGTTTTCAATTTCCCATCCCCGATGGACAACGATTGTCTGGTGGGGCACGCGGACACACTGCGCACATTTATGGACGCGTGGGCGGCGCGCGACGCGCATTCAATCCATCCGGTATGGATGCTGTCGGGGCCGCGCGGGATTGGGAAATCCACCCTGGCCTATAAAATTGCAAAGATGGTGTACGGCAACGTCGGCGATTTCTTTATCATCGATTTGACCCGCAACATCGACAAAGACGGCAAAGTCAAATCCGATGGCAAGGTGATTTCGGTCTTTACCGTGCGCGCCATGATTGAAAAAATGCAGATGTCGTCGATGTCCGGCGATTGGCGCGTTATCTTAATCGATTCCGTCGATGAATTGAACACGGCGGCATCGAACGCCATCCTGAAATTACTGGAAGAACCACCGGCCAAAACGCTGTTTTTATTGGTGGTACACCAATTGGCGAACGTTTTGCCGACGGTGCGGTCACGTGCGCGCGTGGAAAAATTGCACCCACTGACCGTCAGCCAGCTGCGGGAACTGTGCAACAAATTTTTGCCGGGCGAAGACATCAGCACCGCCACATTAAAATTGGCCAACGGCAGTTTTGGTAAAATCGCCAATTTGAAAAAATCGGGCGGCGACGCCATTTATGCAGAATTAATCGAAACACTGGAAAACCCACGCTGCAACAGTGCGGATATCATGGCCATTGCAAAAAAAATTGCCCCGGACGCGGCGCTGCACGGGATATTGTTGGACGCGATTGCGTATTTCGGCCTGGCGGATTTGTATCCGACGGCAACGCACGCCATCGCCGACATGAACAAGATTTATTTGGAACCCGAAATCGGCGTTTTCAAAATCATCACTGAAATCAAGAAATGTTTATAGATACCCATTGCCATTTGACCGACAATTATGTTGCGGGTGATTTGGACGCGGTGTTGGCGCGCGCGGCATCGGCGGGCGTCGGCACAATGATTTGCCCGACGGCCGACCCCACGGACATTGATTGCGCATTACGTATTACGCAAACCCACGACAATATCTGGGCGACCATCGGCATTCACCCCGAATATGCGGGGACCGATGCGGCGGCCCATTTGACGCGCGACGTTTTATCCCACCCGCGCGTGGTTGGGATTGGTGAAATCGGGCTGGATTATCATTTTGGGGCGAACAACCGCGATGCGCAAATCCGTTTGTTTGAACAACAATTGGACATCGCACGCCAATGCGGATTGCCGGTGGCCATTCACACCCGCGACGCGGACGAAGACACGGCGGCAATTTTAACGGGCGACGTGCGCGGCGTTATGCACTGTTACACCAGTTCGTGGAATTTGGCGAAAAAGATGCTGGACCGTGGGTTTTATTTTTCGGCCAGTGGTATCATCACGTTCAAGAATGCAACCGACGTGCGCGAAACGTTTGCGAAAATCCCGACCGACCGATTGGTTATTGAAACCGACGCCCCATATTGCGCGCCGGTCCCGCACCGCGGGAAAACGTGCGAACCGGCCTTTGTCGCGGACACCGCGCGCGTTTTGGCCGATATAAAAGGGTTGCAGTTACACGAATTGGAAACTATACTGGAACAAAACACAACCAAACTGTATCCGAAATGCCACGTCAAATTATAAAATCAGGTCAGGTTTCCGAAAACCGCAAGGCGCGGTTTAATTACGCCATCGATGACACGATAGAGGCCGGAATCGCCCTGACCGGTGCGGAAATTAAATCCATCCGGTATGGATTGGTCACGATTGTGGATGGCTTTGCCCAGCGGCGCGGCGACAACCTGTATCTGGCTGAGTACAACGGTGTTCGGTGTACGGCGATTTTCAACCCGTTCGTCAGCAGGTACTTTGTCGATGACCTGTACGGGATTGTGGATGCCAGAAAGTACGCTGATTGAAAAAGGAGAGTGAAAAAGTGCAAAAGCAACAGACAAAACCTGATAGCACCAGTGTCCAGCGGGTCACCGAACTGGTTTCAATGCTCAACCACTATCGTCACGAATACTACAACCTCACAAAACCTAACGTGTCCGATGCGGTTTACGACAGGCTCTTTGACGAACTGGCAACGTTAGAGCAGAAAACGGGGATCGTCTTCAGCAACTCTCCCACACAGACCGTAGGCTATACTCCTGCGAGTACGCTGCGGAAGGTCAGGCACACCATTCCGCTCCTGAGCCTGGACAAGACCAAACAGACCGATGATCTAGTTTCCATGCTTACCGTGGCTCTGGCTTTGCTCATGCTGAAGCTGGATGGCCTAACCGTCAAACTCTGTTATGAAAACGGCAAGTTGGTCCAGGCATCTACCCGAGGGGATGGTGAGGTCGGCGAGGATGTCACCCACAACATCCCGGCGTTCTGCAACGTGCCATTGAAGATCCCCCACAAAGGGAAGCTCACGATCACGGGGGAGGGCCTGATTCACACTGACGACTTCGAGCAGATGAAGGACACCGAGGGCAACGACATCAAAAATGCCCGGAATCTGGCTGCTGGCTCTATCCGGCTGCTTGATCCGTCCGTCTGTAAAGATCGCCGTATCTACTTCTACGCCTTCAATATTATTGAGGGCATGGATACCCTTGGTAGCAACGCCGATAGCCGTGGGTGGCTGCTGGAAGATCTGGATGCGCTTGGCTTTGAGACCTGTCCGTTCATACGGCTGGAAAAGAACGTGTCTCCGGCAGAGATGGAGAGCAAGATTCAACATCTGAGAACCGTTGCCAACATCGAAAAGCTGCCCATTGACGGGATCGTGCTGCGCTATGACAGTATTTCCTTCTCCAAGACGCTGGGGAGGACAGGGCATCACTACAAGGATGGCATTGCGTTCAAGTTTGAGGACGATGTGACGGAGACAGTCTTCCGCTCCATTGAGTGGACGCCTGGCCGTTCCGGGGAGATCGCTCCGGTTGCTCTGTTCGACCCTGTGGAGATCGACGGCTGCACTGTGTCGAGGGCCAGCCTGCACAACCTGTCCTTCATCAAGGATTTGGAACTGCATCCGGGCTGTCGTATCCTCGTTTCCAAGCGCAACATGATTATCCCTCACATTGAGGAAAATCTTGACCGGGGCCGCTATGCCCCCAGCTTGATCCCCAAACGGTGTCCCTGCTGCGGAAAGCCTACAAGGATCTACGCCCGTTCCGGCGGTAAGGGTGGACAAGTGGCAACGCTCCACTGTGATAATACTGACTGCGGCAATCAGACACTTCGCAAATTCGTCCACTTCGTCGGGAAGAAGGCTATGGATATTTCCGGCATTTCAGAAGCGATTCTGGATAAGTTTATTTCCGAGGGATTCCTGACTACCTACCAAGACCTCTACCATCTGGATAGATACCGCAATCAGATCATACGCATAGAGGGTTTCGGTGTCAAGTCCTACGAAAAGTTGCAGAAGTCCATCAACACCAGCAGAAAAACGACTTTCGCACGGTATCTGGTGGCTATGGACATCCCCATGATTGGAAGGACCGCAAGCAGAGCGTTGGGCAACTACTTTGATAGTAGTTTGGACGATTTCGAGAAAGCGGCTACAAGCGGCTTTGACTTTACTGTACTGCCGGACTTCGGCGCAACTCTGAGCGGAAACATTCACGATTGGTTTCAAGTGCCGGAGAATCTTGACCTGTGGAGAACCCTTCGGGGAAAATTTACATTTGAGAACAAGAAGGAGAGTATCACCATGGAAAACAAAAACAGTGTAACCTACAGCCCCTTCTACGGCTGCACCATCGTCGCCACTGGCAAGCTGGAGCACTTCACCCGTGACGGCATCAATAGCAAAATCACCAGCCTCGGGGCCACCGCTGGTAGCTCCGTGACCCGCAAGACCAGCTACCTCATCTGCGGGGAGAAACCCGGCAGTAAGCTCACCAAGGCTCGGGAGCTGGGCATCCCCGTTCTGACCGAGCAGGAGTTCTTGGATATGATCCCCGCATAAACTGTCAGATTGAAGGCGCTGAAATCATTATACAGTCTATCTGCTAAGACCACGCTGCCCCGGTAAATTCCGGGGCAGCATTTTATTTATGAAGGAGATTGATGTTATGAGTCACGAGTAGAGAAATTACCCGGAAAACTTCACCCCGAAGATGTACTGAGGTGCCAGAGCCATCCTTGAACGAGATAGTAGTGGTCCCGGAAAGGCGTTGTACCTTCTGCATGATCGTCAGAGCTTTGAGCAGTTGGATGGGAGCCAAAGGGATCAGGATGTGTTCTTTAACTGGATCAACACAAAGGCCCTGCCCGAACTGAGACGCCTTGCTAGAGAAAACCGATTCTATGAGTGGAAGGATCTGGTGACGATCCAATCTGAGGACGGAGCCTTTATGTGTCAGGCCACGCCGAAGGGCAGCTATGGGGAATATCTTTACATCGGCTGCTGGGAGGTAAATTCGGAGAAATGAAATACTACAGTACGCAGCGTCCTGTTGCACCGGGTACGTTCCCGAAGCCGGATGGCAACAAGGTTATCGAAATTGTCAACTTTGATAAGCGGCAGTATTGCAGGGAGGCTGGCCGTGACTGCTGGGGCTACATTGAATATGAGCATCCTCTGAGTGAAAAACAGGCTGCGGACTACGAGCTTGTCCGGGAGCAGCTTTTGGATTTCACGCAGCGGTACATGGTGGGTGCGGGGACATCGGTTCTCCGCACCTTTGCCACAGCCACGGAACTCAACGAGTGGTTCGACGCACAAGTCGTAGAGGATCGGCACTTCTGCCGCCTCTATGACCGGGTAAGGATGGTGCATATCCTCGGCTGCCGTTATATGTGGCTCAAGCCGGAGGAGCGGTGGACAGATGAGCCGCAGGGCAATTTTCCTGGCCCATCGTTGCTTTCCAGAGAAGAACCTTGGAACTGAATGGAGGGTGTAAACATGGATACCTATAGAATACCGCTTGTTTGGCAGATGTACGGCCACTGTCACGTTGAAGCAAGCTCACTCAAAGATGCGATCAAAATTGCACTGGGGCCTGACACTCCGCTTCCCTATAGTTCCTATGTTGACGACTCCGTTGCCGTTGATTATGAAGTCCTTGAACTGGATCAGGACAAGAAGAACAGCACACTGACAAAGCAGGAGTTGAAGTTGCAGCTCCAGCAGGGCCATACGCTCAATGACCTGTTGGCATTTGGTCCCGGCCAGGACTGTGAGATATTCAAGGCTGATAAGTTCTATCCTGGGGATGTGGTGATCTATGTCCCTGATGTGTGCTTGAACCATGTTCCTCTTGACCGTCCAATCACAGTCCCGGAGGAATTGGAAGAGGTTTTGAGCCAGTGCTACACAGGCCAGGACTTCATCGACGAGTGCGGCGGTGATGCAGAGAAAGCCGAGCACCTGTTTTGTTACTGCGATTGGCAGCACCCGTCCTCCGCAATAGACGAGTTGGCCGATGACGATGAAGACGCCGACAACTACGCAGCTCTGTCCAGCACAGACGGCGATTACAGCCCGGCCAATCCGTGGAATGCGCCCGGAATGAGAGTATCAGATTTTATATAAGCGTCCTGTTCGGGTACACTCAAACGGGACATTGAAAAAGCGTCCCACTAGAGCTGGTTTTCTCGTTCTGGGACGTCCCAAAACGAGAGCCGACTCTAATGAGACATTTACTTCTAATATGAGAGGGCTGGATATGAAGATTGGCTACATTAGAGTCAGTACCCAGGAGCAGAACACCATCCGGCAGGAAGTCCTGATGGAATCCCTGGGTGTGGATGAAGTCTACATCGACCGAATGAGCGGCAAGAATGCCAACAGGCCAGAACTACAAAAGATGATGGAGTATGTTCGCCGTGGGGATACCGTGATCGTGGAGAGCATCAGCCGCTTCGCCAGGAACACCCGTGACCTGCTGGAGCTGGTGGAGCGGTTGACGGCCAAGGGCGTTGAGTTCGTCAGCAAGAAAGAAGCGATAGATACCACCACGCCCACAGGAAAGTTCATGCTGACCATCTTCGGTGCTGTGGCTGAGCTAGAGCGGGAATACATTCTGCAACGTCAGCGGGAGGGCATCGCTATTGCCAAGGCGCAGGGAAAGTACACTGGGAGGAAGGCCAAGCAACCACCAGATTTTGATCGTGTGGTCGGCCAGTGGCGCAAAGGCGAGATTACGGCGGTGGAAGCCATGCGGACATTGAAGATGAGCAAGACCACATTTTATCGCAGGGTGCAGCAAGGTTGCCAATAGGTCTGTGGTGAAGAATCAGGCTCATCCATAGGTAATTGTGGGGGACAAAGGACAGTGCCCATCCTTTGTCCCTCGCGATTATTTTTTACTCCCACAGGAACGTAAATCCAACCGTAATGCATCACTGGAAAACAGTGGCAACAATGCTGTCACTATGTCACCATATGAACATCATAGAAATACAGCCCTCTCTCAACTGCTTTATAAAATTTATTTGCAAAGGAGACCAATCACCATGGTTATAAATCAAACATTTGAGTTATCCATGATACTTGACACGGACCGCTTCCAGAGAGTACTTACCAGCAAAGCTGGCAATCTGAAGGAGCTTGACGAGGAGTATCTCGATACGTCCCTGGCAGCGAAGGGGATCTCCATTATTTATCGGGACAGCCGCTATAAAAAGAGAGTGCGGGCTCTTGTCAATGCTGGCATGGTCGTGGATGATCCATCTGATACCGGCATGCTGCTCCGTAAGCTGGACAAGCGCATTGGCGAATACTTCGATCACAGGTATGCACTGGATGACTTCACACTGTCTGGTGTGACCCTAACTCTGGATATCAATGTTGGCAGCCGTGCAAAAGTCTCAGACTACCTGAAAGTCTTGCAGCGGGTTGGTAAGGTCAAGGGGTTCTCCCCGGTCATCTATGACTGCTTCGATAATAAGGCCAGCGTCTGCCTGAGTGGGAACAGCAACGACATTGATTTCCTTCTGTATGATTTGGAGCGAGCTGTCACGGGGCAGCTTCAAGACGCTGGCGCAAGGCGGAAACAGCTGCAATCAGCGAGTGAGCAGACCAAGGGCATCCTGCGGGCAGAGGTGCGGCTGACCAAGCCCAAAGCTATTCGAGCTTACACAGCGACATCCAATGTCCCCGGTCAGATTGTGGAGATGATGAAGAACAGCACGGGCGCTTTCATGGACACGTTCGCGCGGGTGGTTCCATTCGGCAACTTCCACAAGATGGATGCTGCTGTCGAGATCGTCCGCAGTGAGGTCACAGATAGCACCATGCGGAGGAAGATGCTGCGGCTGCTGAGTTTGATTCCAGAGAAGAAATCCCTCCGCCTTGCTCAAAAGGCTATGAACTGTCGGAACACAGATGAGGTGATGGTGGCATTTGCGAAAATCAACGTGTCACCGGTCACCCTGAGTAAAAGACATGATGTAAAGTCCCTGGAATGCTTATACGACTATATGTTAGGCAACAGATGATCGTATTATCTAATAAAAACTTCCTCAGCTATAACATCATTGTAAGACCAGTAAAAGAGGACAGGGAATTGTTAATCGCCGTTACATGCCGTAGCTGTCTGCCAGGAAGAGATGCAAACAATCACTAAAAATACATATTATTTTTGTAAATCCTGAGATGACGGCAGATGGCATCACAGGCTCAGCCCTTTACCTGCTGGCCTAATAAAATCACGAAGGAGTAGTAAATCATGAAAAAGCAGAAGTATCAGGCAACAGAGCAATACCTTGTAGGGCGGGACCAGGATCTGAAGAAAAAGCTGGAATTTGTAAGGACCCAGGGGGCGTTCCTCCGAAAGGCGTTAGCTCCGTTTGAGTGGCAGACCAAATGGACCCAGTACATCATCAGCTGCTTCCAGTGCGCTGCGCTCCAATTCCCAATCAAGGAATCATCGGATGAACTGACAGGCGAGGCTCGCGAATGGACAGGGCTCTCAGACCTCAAAAGGATCAAGCAGCTGCTGACCCAGGATCAGATGAAGGCAATTTGCCAGTCCATTGCCAACAGTGTATCCTCTAATAAATCCTACACTTGCCCGGAAAGTGTGATCATCTGTTTTGAGGATGGGACACTCCACTGGCATGAAATGATGTACATGCTTGATGACTCTGTCATTGAGATCGAGTTCTTTTCGATGGAGTCTCTTGAGAGCAGGCCGGAAAGCTTTGTTCATCGCTTGGAGGACAAGATTAAAGGAACTATCTACATTGGGGAGGATGGGGGGTCACCGCGAGCCATCTTAAAAGCAACGGGTGATGATGGCAATGACTACTTCTTTGAATTGAGCCACTTCTCCATGCTGTATCTTTTAGATAGAGATAACGAAGTTTATGGTGAAGAAGCAGGCATCGAGAATGTTGAACCAGCCCCTGTACAAAGCTCGGATGTGGACAACAAGAAAAACGAAAAGGCCACCCCCGTCGATGACCCGAACCCCGACATGGACAGGGAGGACGGCGAGACCGGCATGTTCGTGTTGTTCAATATGAAATACGATATGCTGTTCGTTACTACTTACTAACTAATATCAAGGCCAGGGGGGTGCTTTGGCACCCTCTGGCCCTTGCAGTACTCATCATCTCGTCAGTGAACCCATGGCCTGTTCATACCGGCAATCTCTCGACCGACTGCCAGCACGGCTTTGCCAACGCCACCATATCAGTGAACACTAATAGCTTCTCCAAGGATCAACAGTGGCGCCATGACCTACAGTACGGGAAGGTAACAACGGCTGGAGAACAGGAGTGTCTACCCAGTCAGGCCAAAGGATCCATCGACTCGTCCTTATGTCAATCATCGCTTAGTTCAAGGGGAGGGCAATGAAATTCAGATAGAGTTCAGGGCCATTACTGATATTGACAACCACTTGACCTGTTCTGCCGAGAGGAAGTCTATATGTACGTCGGCTTTGGCGGCATCAGACTTGGGTCACGTGCGTACCGCGATGAAAAACGACGCCGGTGTCGCACTCTGCATGTGGGCAACAGATGCTACAATTAGTCTTCAGTAACAATATCCTTGTAGAGCCGATCCAGCCGCTTGCGGTTATGTTCAAGGGAATCCTCAACACTGATTTCTTTTTTTGTGACTCTTCCAGACACCGCATTTCGAATTGCTGAAACATTGGCAGGATCAAACTCCTGGTCATAAAGTCCCTTTAGCAAAGGCATATCTGGTTTGGGCAAATACCAATCATGGTTTCTTTTCTCTACATATTGAATGAGGCCATTTTTGTAATCGCGCAGCGCATTGATATAGCGCCGAATTGTACTCTGAAGAATTAGCGCATCATTGTCCAATGGAATATCAATATAGCCTTGCAATATATCTTGCTCGAGACGTTCTATGAAACGATCAACCCAAGGCAACAAATTAGAATTAATCCTATATTCTGATCCATCAGTTATAAAAACACCGATGCGATAATCGGAATACATATCACGAAAAAGCCTGCGTATGCTGCCAGCCACAGTATTGCGTTCATGTCTGGTTTCTTCATTGACGATTTGCGAACCTAAATCGGAACCATCACCGCCGGATGTTGCGCTCGTTGAAGGTCTACAATTTTCTCCACCAAGGCTATCAATAAAGTTGATGTCAATTTTGTTGCAATGACCTTCGCCGGTGATTCTCTGAAAGATATTTTTACTATCCCGTCCATTCTCCATTTTATGCCACTCTTCAACAGTAGCCGATCCAGCCTTATTGTCTTCTCTATTTACGACAACAAAATGCCAGATGCCAAGAAGAAATGCGGGAAAGTACACATTCAATTCTGTTCCCGCTGAAATCTTCTCTTTCAAAGGAAGTCCATCTTCGCGCATGAAGAAAAAATCGTTGCGTTTGATGCTGTCATCCTTCCATATGATTTCCAAAAGAGCTCGGACAAAATCGTACCGTATAGAGCTGGATGCCATAATATACCGCTCAACAAACTTCTCCATATCAGCAAGACAAGACGTGTACTCTTCTTTGACACGCTTATCAAAAGCCTCAATGATTAGCCTGGGTTGGTTCTGAGATACTGTTTTCCCCAGCAGGGAATCGAATTGGTTTTTGCAATTTTTATAATTGGAAGTCGTAGACTTTGATATTTGTTTAGCAAGATCCGGGTTGACCGCTTTCACCAAATCGCTCAGTACATCACTTTCGGTGAACGCATTTGAAGTTCCATACGTATGTTCCTTAGAACTTGCACCTGGTTTTTTTATCTGTAAAAGCAAGTAAAAGAAGGTGCCGCCGCAAAGAACCAGGCCGGATTGCTCCATAATATTTCTCCTTCATAAGAGTAAATTTGAAATGTCTTTGTGCAGAATCAACAAAAATCATTAGACAAACAAAAGGAACGATATGAACGGAATAACGCGGTTGACAAAAACGCTGCGAACAATACGGTTGAAACTAGGCGCAGGGGTGAATGATAAATGCGCCATCTGAAAATTTAGAATTGAAAGGAGACAGCGTTATGGAAGAGGAATATAAGGACCCGGGATTTTTCCGCCCGGAAGTTGTCAGCAGCGCTTCACAGGTAGGAGCAATCACGGACGAGCACCCAGACCAAAATAGCGAACTCGAGATGCTAAAAAAACGAGTAGATGAATATTGGGAGAAATGCAATCTGCTATACCTTTCCATTGGACACGATCTATTGACAGCCAAGTCGTTTTTCCGTGAGCATGGTGAGTGGCTTAAATGGCTGAAGGCAAGTGTTCCATTTTCTGTCCGACAAGCGCAGCGTCTAATGCGGGTAGCGGAGTGGTTCGGTGAGACGACGCCGGGGTCGCATCTTGACTTCACGAAGGCATACATCTTAACGCGAATTCCCAAACCGAAGGTGAATGATTTTCTAAAACAGTATCAGACAACTGGTGCTGATGTGGAGCCACTTTCTGTTATTCAAGCTATGTCAAAACGTGAGTTGGAGGATGCAATTAGGGAGTATTTGAGGGCCACGGTCTCTGTTTCGCGTACTCACAAAGAGGGAAAAGCAGAAGTCGATTCTCCAGCAGCGCTGTCGGCGGATAGCGCACTGGACGAGCTTTGCCGTCTGGAAACAGCGATGTTTGGACTGGTGGAGAACATCGTGAATCGGCGGATTGATAACGAGGAATACGATGCCGTGATTTCTGAAATCCGCAGGCTCTGTGAGGATACCCTCGGAAAGCTTCCGTTAGGTGATGTGGAGATTGAGTAAGCTGGTGTACATTGGGCAATCAGGATCAGCCAGATGATCCTATGTGTCCAAGTTGTCAGCATCTGCTCCTTTCCAGCACATTTTGAAGAACACGGTTCCTTCTTTCTGCATATTGAGATTGCATAAAGAAGCTTGTGTATTTATAAAATGGAACCTTTTCCACACGAAAGAACCCTTCCGGCGTCACAACAGCGATGTCCTGCATAGTCAAAAACTCCGCTGGTTCCATAATCGGCACCTTGGTATCAGAGAACGGATTGCTGAAGGAGAAAATCTCGTCGATTACGGGTGTACTGAAGAGACTGGTGTATTTCGCAGTTGCCTCAACAGTCCCCATCAGTTTTGACCAGTATTCTTGGCTTGCAACATCCGATGCTCCTAGTATGACCTTGTAGGGGCAGTTCTCGACAATAACCTTACTGCCTGTTGCTCCGTAATTTTCTTCCAGATCAGCCAAGCTCTGTATAAATAGTGCAAAGGTCACGCCGCGGCTTCTCAAGGTGCGAAGTCCTGATTTGATGGCTGGAAGTGTGCCAATTCTGGAAAATTCGTCCAACATGATCAGTATTGGCGGCAGTCTTTTTGCAAGATAGTCTAACTGAGACCTTTGTTCCAGTGTTTTAATAAGCTGATTGACCATTAGGCGAATCATCGGAGCAGACCGTTCAATGGTCACTTCCGGGATGGTCAGGATCACATCGACTGGCTCTTGCAGCGTGTTAAACTCGTGCCAGTCCAAGAGATCCCTTCCTTCTGGTGTTACTGGAAGAACTTCCTTTATTGCAGAGTCTGTTACAAAGATAGCCAGGTTGGACAGCTCCATGCCGATATTGGCGATTACATTTCCCTGTACCTCGCCCAGCTTATTCGTGTAGATTTTGGCGGTTTCATTCCCACCGGAACAAATGTCATCAATGATTTCCCCGATAGGTCGTGTCTGAATTTGCACCATTGTGTCCAGGAAGGAAACACCCATTTCATAATAGTAGATGATAGCGCCGGTTAAAAAATTCTGGGCGCACTGAACCCATATTGGTTCATGGGCGGATGGTGATAAAGGAATGAGCGCCATCGCCAAATCCCTGGCGTTTCCTGCGAGGTTTTGTTCCCCGCCATGCCGCAAAGGTGCATACGGATCATACTTTCGGCTGGATTCTCCCAGTGAGAAATGTACGCACCTTTTTCCGGTGTTCTTGTTCAACCGTCTCCAGTAGTCGTACAAGTCCCCTTTAACATCAAGAATGATCTGACTCCCCATCCATGTTGCCATAGTTGGCAGGACAATGCACTGAGTTTTTCCCCGACCGCTCTCACCAGCAACCAGGACATGGGAATCTCGTTTTACAGGTTTTCCGATGTATTCTCCAGACTGTAAAGCCAAGTCTGATTTCATCCCAAAGAAGAATCCCGGATATTTGCCAAACTCCAATATTGAACTTTTGGGTATGGCAGCACCTCTGCATACCTCGCGTTGGTGCTCCAATATGTCGCACCAATGCCGCATCCGATTATCGCCAACTATATAGTTGTCCTTTCTGTTCATCATTCTCCTCCATTTGAAAGGTGTGTGTTAATTTGCAAACAAACAATTTTATCCAGGAATCTGTCCAGAGAACGGAGCAATTAAAGCGTCAGCAGCTGATGAAGGCACAACGCGACAGAGACGCTAAATGCGCGAAAGAAACCCGGAGATACATTGAGATCGGGAGGCTGGTTTGCAAGCATTTCCCTTCGCTGCTGGACTGCCAATCCGTAAGTGGAAAAGAGAGCGCCAACAATTTAGCGTTCTTAGAATTTGTCCTGAAGCTGCACTGCGACCACCCTGATCCCGTGCGTCGGCTGCGGGATACGTTTGAGCATCAGAATTTGTGAGCCGCTTGGGATGTGGTAAATCGAGCAATTCAAACCGGGATATTTCCTCGTTTTCTCCAGCGCACTTATACGTTGCCTCGCGGTTTATTCTGTCAGCAATTATCCTAACACACAAAAGGAGGGAAAGCCTATGGCTTGCTTTCATTTGAATGCCAGTGTCATCAGCAGGGGACACGGCAGATCTGTTACTGCCGCATCCGCATACATCAGCGGCGAGAAATTGCGCGATGCGTATGAGGGACGGATTCATGATCGCTCCTACCGTCAGGATGTGGTATATAAGGAGATTCTACTGCCGCCTGAAGCGCCGTCTGAGCTGCTGGATAGACAAACGTTGTTGGATACGCTCAATTATGCTGAGAGACGAAAAGACGCACAGCTGGCACGCTCTATCCATCTGACGTTACCGGATGAACTTTCACTCCCTGAGCAAATCGCTCTGGTCAAAGAGTTTGTTCAAATCAACTTTATCAAATATGGGTTATGCGCCGACATTGCGATTCACCAAGGAACGCTTGATGAGGGCAGGAAGCCAATCGGCATTGAGCCAGTGGGTGAGCGCAAAGACAACCGTCACGCGCATATTATCGTTCCATTCCGCAGTGTGGATGAACGCGGATTTTGCTCCACAAAACAGCAGAGCCGGTTCATGAACAATCCATCTTATCTGAGTATTTGGAGAAAATCGTGGGCAGATCTCCAAAATCGAGAATTTGAAAGAAGGGGACTGCCCGTCAGGGTTTCTCACGAAACTCTGGCAGCGCAGGGAATTGACCGGGAACCTACAAAGCATCTCGGCCCAGGCACAATGGCACTGGAGCTTCGTGGAGTACAGACAGATCGCGGCGATATGTACCGGGAAATCATGCAGCGTAACCGTGAACGAGAGGAGAGACGCCAAAAGCACCGTAACCGAAACAGAGACAGGCAGCGCAGCCGTTAACATGAACTGCGGTTGTATACACTGAACGGAACGTATGTGCGTTTTTTCGGATTATATATTCTCACCTCGAAGAGAACTGATCTCATCGGTGAATATGCGGCGTCAGGGCTGAGAAATGCCGTTTAGGGCATTTTATCACGAAGAACGGAGGTGCGTCAATGGCAACCTTGTTTATTGAAAGAGTGACAGAATACGGAAGCCATATTGGCCGCCTCTTTTGGCACTCACAGACGATAGGAGGTGGGGCAGCATGATGGACAGGCCGAACACATACAGTTCTAATCGGGGAGGTGTTCTGGTGGAGGATACTGCATATGGGTTCGACATCGTTATACATAGACCTGCGAACACCAACGAGCTGGAACGGCGTGTCGCGCAGGCCCATGCAGATGCCATCATCGCTAAGGTGAAAAAGCTGAACTGCTCCGCCGAACAGAAAAAGGAGCTGATCGATGCCATCTGTACATAAAGGAACTGGGACCGGGTCATATCCCGGCCCCTGTTTCTTTTTTATAAGTTATACCTGATATAGATATAAAATTTGATTGACGGCAAGCTATACCATGTGATATCCTATACAAGAGAGGAGTTGAAAGCTGTGGTCATCCGAGAAAGCTATTTAGCAAAAATTCGTCCTTTCATTGGCAAGGACATCATCAAGGTCCTGACTGGTATCCGGCGCAGCGGAAAAAGTGTTCTGCTGGAACAGATCCGTGACGAGATCAACAGTCCTAACACCATCTTCCTGAATTTTGAGGATCTGGGCAACCAGCATCTGTGCGATTACAACGCTCTGCACGACTATGTATGCAAGAAAATCGGCGACAGCAAGGAACAATTCTACCTGTTCTTCGATGAGATACAGGAGGTTCAAGGCTGGGAAAAGGCGATCAACTCCCTGCGGGTGAAATTTCATGCGGACATCTACATCACCGGCTCCAACTCCCGGCTGCTGTCCGGGGAGCTGGCAACCTATATCGCTGGACGGTATGTTTCTTTTGTGATCTACCCCTTCTCCTATGCAGAATTTAAGATGGTGAGTTCTGATTATACCTTCGACGATTATATCCAGTATGGCGGAATGCCCTTCCTGTCCAGCATCAACTTCGAGCCGGAGATCAGCAAAAACTATCTCCAGGACATCTTCAATTCGGTGGTACTGAAGGATATTGTCAAACGCAACAACATCCGAGACGTTGATCTCCTGGAGCGCATCATCGCCTATGCTCTGGCCAACGTAGGCAGGAGCTTTTCGGCCACCAGCATCTCCAAATTTTTCAAGGCCGAAAACCGAACGGTAGCTCCTGAGACGATCCTCAACTATCTGAAAGCCTGTGAGGAAGCCTACCTGCTGTACCGCCTCAAAAGCCAGGACATCAACGGAAAGAAGATGTTGAAGGTCAACGAAAAATACTATGTGGCTGACCATGGACTGCGGGAAGCTGTCATCGGTGCAAACCTCCAAAATATGGAGATCATCCTGGAAAACATCGTGGGCTTGGAGCTGCTTCGCCGTGGGTACAAAGTTTGTGTTGGCCGTGTCGGAACAAAGGAAATCGACTTCGTTGGTGAGAAACAGGGGGACAAGCTGTATGTCCAGGTCTGCTATCTGCTCAGCGATGAGGCCACCATCCAGCGGGAGTTTGGTTCACTGCTGGAGGTCAGGGATAACTACCCTAAAATCGTTCTGTACCAGCAGGGGATTTTCAAGGGCAACTACGAGGGCATTCCAGCGATAAAAATCGAAGATTGGCTCCAACAGCAGTAAAGGCAGGAGGTATCGAACATGGACAATGAAAAAGTATTTCAGATGAATTTCGGAAAAATCTACGACGCCCTACTGAACAAAGCAACCAAAAAGGGGCGCACAAAGGCCGAAGTGGATGAGGTCATCTGCTGGCTGACGGGGTACGGTACGGAGGATATGGAAAAGGCCCGCGCCGCTGGCCTGTGCTATGGCGACTTCTTCCGTAATGCGCCCGCTCTTAACCCTGACCGGACGCTGATCAAAGGCGTTGTCTGCGGAGTACGGGTGGAAGAGATCGAAGATCCCCTCATGCGGGAGATCCGTTACCTGGACAAGCTCATCGACGAGCTGGCCAAGGGCAAGCCCATGGAAAAAATTCTGCGGAAACAGGAGGAACCAGCCATGTGGGTATGCCCGAAATGCGGCCGTTCCTTCCGCAGAAAAGATCAAGACCACTACTGCGGGAAAGCGCCGGAGACCATTGAAGAATACATCCTCCGTCAGCCGGAAGAGACGCAGCCCTATCTGCGCCAGATCAACGACGCTATCAAGTTCAGCATCCCGGAGGCCAAAGAGAAGATCTCCTGGAGTATGCCCACCTACTGGAAGGGCCGCAACCTGATCCAGTTCGCAGCCTCCAAGCGGCACATCGGCCTGTACCCCGGCCCGGAGGCTGTGGAGGCGTTCGCCGACAAATTGACGGACTACAAAACCAGCAAAGGGACTATTCAGCTTCCCTACAGCAAGCCGTTACCGTTGGAATTGATTGCGGAGATTGCGGCGTGGTGTGAGGCAAATAGTCAGAAAAACGTGTGATCACTCCGTTGTAAATTTCAGAAAAATGTGTTATTCTTCTATCATCTCCATAATCAAAGGCTGGTGAAGTCATGAAACGAAATGCAATCAATGCTCTGATTCAATGGAAATCCAGCGAGGATCGGAAACCTATGGTGCTGAAAGGCGCTCGTCAGGTGGGCAAGACCTGGCTGATGAAGGAGTTCGGGCAGAGCTGTTACCAGCATACGGTCTACTTCAACTTTGATGAAGAAGATGAGCTGAAGTCCATCTTTGAAACCAATAAAAACCCCCAGCGGATCATAGAATTGCTGTCCATGATCGCTGGAGAGAAGATCCTGCCTGGTGAGACACTGGTTATTTTTGATGAGATACAGGAGTGTCCGGCGGCTCTGAACGCCCTAAAATATTTCAAGGAGAAAGCCAATGAGTACCATGTGATCTCAGCCGGCAGTCTCCTGGGAACGCTGCTGGCCCAGCCAAAGTCCTACCCGGTGGGCATGGTGAACCTGCTGGACCTCTCCCCTCTTACCTTTGACGAATTTCTGGCGGCTGTGGAACCGTCTTTGTACGACTATTACTGTGGCATCCAAAAGGAGCAGCCTATTGAGGAGATTTTCCACCGCCGTCTGATGGAAGCCTGCAATAACTACTTCATTATTGGCGGGATGCCGGAGTGCGTGGCCTCCTGGATAACATACAAAGACCCGGCTAAGGTGGCCCAGATTCAGCGGGAACTGATCGAGATCTATGAGAACGACTTCTCCAAGCACAACGGCAAGGTCAACAGCGGTCGTATCCTGATGGTCTTCCGCAGTATCGTTTCCCAGCTTGCCAAAGCTAATGAGAAGTTCATGTACGGCGCTGTCCGTGAAGGCGGTCGGGCCAGAGACTTCGAGGAGGCAATCGAATGGCTCGTCTCCGCCGGGATGTTGAACAGGGTCTACAATGTCTCCAAGATGGAACATCCTCTTGCCGCCTTTGACAAGCTGGATCAGTTCAAGCTCTTTGTCTTTGACACTGGATTGCTCAAGCAGATGGCGGGGATCGACAACAGCGCAATTCTGTTAAAAAGTGATTATCAGTTCAAAGGCCCCTTGACC
>OFGI01000591.1_pt1 | contig 22574 bp, 15 predicted proteins | sample 1521751 | NCBI WGS metagenome assembly OFGI01 (sample SAMEA3504115, study PRJEB24116) | mouse gut metagenome | biome: mouse gut; feature: mouse-associated habitat; material: faeces | place: Denmark | collected 2011
AATCCGAATCCTGTCAAGGATTCAATATGGTAGCCGTGGGTGAAACCCACGGTCCACGACCATACCCTACACGACGACCCTGTCAAGGGTCGAATATCCCACCCCCGACACAAAACCGCCGCCACCCACAAAAATTCCTAATTCTTGCTCCGCAAGCGTCCTTCGGACGATTTCCTAATTCCTAATTCCACATTCCTAATTCCCCCGCGGCAAGAGCACATTGACATACTTTCTTAAAAAACGTGCCTAATCACCATTCCCCCGCCACGTACGCGCAAGACCGCCCTCACCCGTCTCCTTATATATCGACGGCAAGTCGTGACCAGTCTGCTTCATCACCTCCACCACACGGTCAAACGACACACGGTGGGCACCATCCGTAAATGCCGAATATAGATTGGCATCCAAGGCACGGGCAGCGGCATAAGCGTTACGTTCTATACACGGTATCTGCACAAGACCGCACACAGGGTCGCACGTCATACCCAAATGATGCTCCAGTCCCATTTCAGCCGCATACTCTATCTGGGCTGGACTTCCGCCAAACAGCTGATTTGCCGCAGCGGCAGCCATGGCACACGCCACACCTACCTCACCCTGGCATCCCACCTCGGCTCCGGCTATCGAAGCATTATGCTTCACGATATTTCCGATAAGTCCGGCAGTGGCGAGTGCGCGATATATGCGGGCGTCCGAAAAATCCCTGCTCTTCTGCAGATGGTACAACACCGCCGGCATCACACCGCACGAACCACACGTAGGAGCCGTCACTATCACCCCGCCCGAAGCATTCTCCTCACTCACGGCAAGGGCGTATGCAAACACCAGACCACGCGATTGCAGATTACTCTTATACCCCGATGCCCGCACATGATATGTGGCGGCACGGCGCGGAAGATTGAGCGGACCGGGCAACACACCCTCACGGTCAATGCCCCGCTCCACGGCAGCACGCATGGTACGCCACACCTCGGCAAGGTAATCCCATATCTCCGGACCTTCGCACTCCTCCACATACTCCCAGTAGGTGCGACCCGTACGCTGACACCATTCCAGGATATCGGTCAGCGTGTTCATCGAATACACCTCCTGGCTTTCATCGGCAGCCGCGCCCTCCTCAGCCAACTGACCGCCGCCGACGCTGTACACCACCCACTCGTCGGTCACTGCACCTGCGGCATCGAGTGCGCGGAACCGCATACCATTCGGATGGAACGGCAAGAACACCTGCGGCTCCCACAATATGGTCACCGGAGCTATGGGACTCAACACCTCCTCGATGGCGACATCCGTCAAGTGACCGCGCCCCGTAGCGGCAAGACTCCCGTAGAGAGTCACCTCGTATGAAGCAACCTTAGGATTGCGCTGTGAGAATATAGTGGCGGCATAACGCGGACCCATTGTATGACTGCTCGACGGACCGGTACCTATACGGTAAAGTTCTCTGATGGATTTCATGGCTGGAATATCTTTTGTAAAGAATCAGCCCTGCCAAGAGAAAGACTCTTAGCAGGGCCGATGTTATGTTCTAAAGAGCTTTCGATTTCTTATTCGCGGAAGAATTTAAGAATATTGTTCTGTATCTTCTTATTTCCGAGGAGCACCGCATTGAGGTTGTTGCCCAAAACCTGAGCACCGCGGGTGCGGGTGTAAAGGATGGCATTCTCATCGAAGTTGTAGGGACGGCCTTCAGTGTCCACACCTACAATCTGCATCACCACTACACCGTTGAGACCCTGCATCGGACCAATCAGCTGACCCTTCTGGGCAACAGAAGCGCGGGCGGCAGCTTCAGCACCGGCAAAACCGGGGAAGAAAGGATTTACCTGACCGAAGTTCACGGTAGCTGAATCCACCTTCACATCCATAAGCTGGGCATAACCGGCGAGATCCTTAGCCTTGCCCTGATACTGTTCGATGAGAGCGGCAGCCTTCTTATCATTGCGCAACTTAGCGGTGAGCACCTGCTTAACCTGCGGGTCGCGGGCAGGAGTATAGTCATCGTAGATGTCATTGAGCGCAGCCACCACGAAACGGCCTGTCTGCTCGTCACCGAATATCTTCGATACGCTGCCCTTCTTGGCATCCATAGCCCATGAAATCACGCCACGGGTTTCGGGAAGACCGGTTATCTGCGGAGTAGATGCGCTTATTGTAGCGGGGAATGCCTGATAGCCTGCTTCCTGAGCATTTTCAGCAAAAGCCTTGGCATTGTCATTAGCGGCTATATAATCCTGAAGTTTGATCTGAAGATTATTTACAGTGGCATTGGAGGGTTCGGCAGTGAAAGTCACTACAGCCACATCAACCACAGGCACAGGAGCCTTGCGGCGGTTAACGCGGATGAGCTGTGCGCCGCCGGCAATACCGGTGGTATCGGGGTTGAAGAACACGCCTGTATTGGCACCGAGTATCGCGTCACGTACAGAAGCGGTCGAAGGATCTACCATAGATACCCAGATGCTGTCCTGAGCACCGCGTACCGATTCAAATTTGCCTATCTCAGCCATAGTGGCACCGGCATTCAAGGCGTTTATTACTGAATCCACCTTAGCCTTGTCACCTTCCACCATCACCATGTCGATATTCACTGAATCCACTTCAGCGCTACGGCCGAAAAGTTTGGCGAGGGTGAAATCATTGCCCATACGTGAAATCAACGCAGCCTTACCTATGGCGGCTGAATCGGCGAATGCCTTTACACGGGTATCGGTAAGCGCGGTCGAAACCACCTTGCGGCGGTCAGCCACGAAATCTGTCATATCGGCAACACCTTCCAGTTCAGGCTTGGCATTGAGATTTGCTATAGCATCCTCCACACGCTTTTCTGCGGCGGTGATATCCTCAGCCGAGGGAGCTATCTCCACAGAGATATACTCTATCGCACGGAGCTGTTCGGGAATAGCGTAACGCGATTTGTGCGCGCTCCATTCCTTTTCGATATCAGCATCGCTCACGGCGAAACGTTCGTCGGTATCGGAAAGCGAAGCGAAAGGCTTGTTCACGTATGCCACATGGGTAGTGGCTGCATTTTCGTCGTAGAGTGCTTTGGCATCAAGTTCATTGGCAACGAGTGTTCCCATGAACAGATTTTGGAACTTAGCAGACAGGAGCTGTTCCTCTGTCTGCTTTTCGAGAGAGAGCCAGTACTGACGCAACTGGGCTGCCTGCGATTCGTCCAACTGGTATTTGACGGGGTTAAATGCCATGTCGTGGAGCTGTGCGGCGCTTTCTATGCCCTGCTGACGCAACATATTGTTGAGCATCACCGAGCCGCGGCCAAGCATTGCTTCCGACAGTTCGGCATCGGTAACCACAAGTCCGAGCTTATCCAACTCCTCACGGAAGAGCTTTTCGGCAATCATGCCGTTGAGCACCTGCTGCTGAAGCATGGCGTGGTCAATCTTGCGGCCTGACGACATAGCCTGCTGGCTGGCCTGCTCCACCTGACGTTGGAATTCCTGAACGTCTATAGAGTTGCCGTCGACTTTAGCTACAGTAGTGCCGGTGCCGAACAATGTACGGCCCGAGGTAAAGAAGTCACCGATGATAAACGCTATCAAAGCGGCACCGATGATGATAAGCAAAAGCACGGATTTGCTTCTGATTTTTTCTAAGGTTGCCATTAGTTTAAGTTATGTTTTTTGTTTTTCTTTTCGGGTTTAATCTCGTAACTGCCGCTGCGCTGCATGTGCTACACGGCAATATAGCGCACAAAGATACATTTTTTTCCCATGCAATCAAAATTAAATTCGGCTGCATGGGAAAATAATATGTAGTGCGGACTATCTGCTATAACCCGAATTCCTTCTTGAACTCATCCACAAGGTCGAGTTTCTCCCAGGTGAACAGTTCCACTTCTATATCTTTGTCACCCTCGTACTTCGAGGTAAAGTGCTTGGTAACCACCTGCGGTTCACGCCCCATGTGACCATACGAAGCCGTTTCCTGATAGATGGGTGTACGCAGTTTCAACCGACGCTCTATAGCATGGGGACGCATATCCACCATACGTGCCACGCGGTCTGAGATTTCAGCGTCGGACATACCCACATGTGCCGTACCCGATGTATTGACATACAGGCTCACAGGCTGTGCCACACCGATAGCGTATGCCACCTGCACCAATGCCTGATCTGCAACACCGGCGGCAACAAGGTTCTTGGCTATATGGCGGGCTGCGTACGCTGCCGAACGGTCAACCTTCGACGGGTCCTTTCCCGAGAACGCTCCGCCACCGTGTGCTCCACGTCCACCGTAAGTGTCCACGATAATCTTGCGGCCGGTCAATCCGGTATCTCCGTGAGGGCCGCCTATCACAAACTTCCCTGTGGGATTCACATGTAGTATCACATCTTCGTCTATCATAGCGGCAACCTCTGCCGGCAGTTTGGCTTTGACACGCGGCAGCAGTACATCACGCACATCACCCGCTATCACATCCACCATGGCACGGTCGGCATCAGCCTGAGTCATCTCGCCGGTAGGAGCTATAAACTCGTCGTGCTGGGTTGAAATCACTATTGTGTGCACTCGCACCGGACGTCCGTCAGGAGTATATTCCACCGTAACCTGGCTCTTGGAGTCGGGACGCAGATACGTGCGCTTGCGGTCATGGCGGTCAGTATAGGTCATGGCGTCCTCGCTGCGGCGTATGTCTGACAGTTCGCGCAGAAGCAGATGGCTCAAATCGAGAGGAAGCGGCATATACGACGCGGTCTCATTACATGCGTAACCAAACATCATGCCCTGATCACCGGCTCCCTGCTCCTCTTCCGACTCGCGTTCTACGCCACGGTTTATATCGGCGCTCTGCTCGTGCAACGCCGACAGCACACCGCATGATTCGGCTTCGAACTTCAGCTCACTGCGGTTGTAGCCTATACGGTCTATCACACCGCGCGTCACCTCCATCAAGTCCACATAAGCCTTGCTCTTGACCTCGCCGGCTATAGTGACGTGACCTGTGGTTACAAGCGTTTCGCACGCCACTTTCGACTGTGGGTCGTAAGCGAGAAATTCATCCAATATAGCATCGGATATCTGGTCGGCAACCTTATCGGGGTGTCCTTCCGACACCGATTCCGATGTGAACAGATAATTCTTTTCGTTAGTCATATCTTTGTACTTTTATGGTTCATATTCCAATAGTGCCGAGACCTACCTACTGGCGGAAACAAAAAAGGCGTTGCGTGCCTGCAATGCCATAAACCATAATCCCAATCGGAGCCGTACGTGATTGTGCGGTTTTAGCATTTTTTTGTAAGTGGTTGCAAGCAGCCAAATTTGTCCACTTTCCGGTATCGCCACGGCATTACCGTTATTTTACACCGCAAAGTTACTACATTTCCTTTATATGACAAAACATATCATCACCGATTTCTCAATCACACCCATCCAATAAAAAACATCAAGGGGATGCGGCATCGCCACACCCCCTTGAGAGTATTATAGGAATTGATTTTTATTCGCTTACGGTATCATTCCATGTACAGCTCACATACTCGAACTGAGCCGGACCTACCACATTATATATAATAGTGGCGGGTACAGTCGAGGTTCCTGTGTAATATGAGAAGTTTACGGTGAAGGTCACGTCAACGTTGGCAACGGGAGCCGCGTCGGGATGCAGGATAGCAAGTGCTGCGGGGAACACCTCTTTTTCAAAACGTTCCTTCTCCAGAGCCACCACTTCGTCATCCGACATGCTTGCATAGCCCGAATACTGTGCCTTGGCAGAGAGCGGACGCAAATCCACATTGCCTTGGTAAGCCGAAGTACCGCAGTAGTATTCGTTGTTACCGTAGCTCGACACGTAGGCTGCTCCGTCAGGTACATTGTTCTTCACCCAATCCACGCAGGTCTGGAAGTAAAGCGAGCTCAACGGCTGGTTACGGCCGGCGGGGAGGGTTATCACAACGCTGGGGTCATAGCTCCACTTGCCATTCTTCTTCACAAACTGAGCTGTAGTTGTGGACACACCGGTGTCAACGCCCCATTCCGAACCATTGTAAGTGGCAAGGCCGCAACGGGTCACGGTAGCGCTGCCGTCATAGTAGTTGTACACTACATATTTGAACTGGTCGGCCTGAGCGTAGGGATATTTCTGCTTCAGGAAGATGGGCAGCAACGTAGCGGGGGAGGTACCCGACAGATTGTCGTAAGTCTGACCCATGGCCTGGTAATCGGCATGGTTCAGCACCACGTAATCCGAAGCGAGCGTCCATGCACTGCCATCGTAAGTATAAAGAGCGTTTTCACTCTCGGAAGCCACCGTTACGGCACGGGATGCCAAGACATTGGCAGCGGATGCACCGTTTACAGTCACTTTAGTCACGCACAGCGAGCAATAGCGGCCACCGGCTACAGCATACCAGTAACCTTCAACGGTAACGTTGGCATCAGCTGTAAACAACGCTTTCTGATCAGCAAGGCAATAGCTGGGGCTGCCCTTTGCGGTAGACGCTCCATCGATATTAAGATTGATATTATTACCGCTGAGCACCACTGTACCTGTCATTGATACGTATGTACATGCAGGTATCGTAGTACCGGCAACCAAGGCATCAAGCTCAGCACCTGTATATGTCTTGGGGGTGGGATAGGTCACCGCCTGTTTTCCCTTGGTCTCAATGGTAGCGGCATTGCCGAACTGGATACTCTTGTTTCGTGAAGCCACTGTGCCGTTGAGCACGATTTGGGTTCCTATCTCTATGCTGCTGTCAGAATTGTATCCACTGCCGCGATAGCAGTAAATCGAACCTGAAGCATCAGTAAGCACGAAGCCCTGGGTATCGATTGCCGATACATACCCGTTGACATCAAGTGTCTGACCTTCTGCGGCAGTGCCGAGGACACTGGTCAGCGTGAAGGTGTCAGGTTCCGGGTCAGGTTCTGTCGAGCCGGAGAACACGGGGTCGGTATTTGAGGTATTGTAGCTTACCATCACGAAGTCGCCCTTCTGAGCATCGGGGTAGGCTGCTTTAAGCACACCGGGTATTGAGCGGGCTGCGGTATGTGAGGGCGCGAACGATGCCGTATAATCCGTTTCGCTGCCCCATACTGTCTGATAATCGGCGTCGGTCACCTTGTACTTCGGAGCGTTGATAGCTGCGAGTGTAGCTTCGGTAGGCTCAGAAGTGGTGCGGTAGGTGATTTTCATCGACGAACCGTTGTCCAACGTAAAGTATTGGAACTTGGGGTCGGAAAGCAATGCCGGTATATACTCTTCAGCGGTTATCACATCGGTGAAATAGCCCTGGGTACCTACAGCTGCGAGCGCGGCGGCATTGGCATCGCCGGCAAGTGCTATGTTCGTGGCATTGGCGGCAAGGGTCTTGTAATCGTAATCGGTTAGAGTGTAGTTGATGGTCTGCACATCGGTCTTGTCCGGTGTTTCGAAACCGCCGAGATACTCATCGTTCCATGTGTTCTCGTCGCACGAGGCCAGCATAGCGGCACAACCCGCCATCAACACTACTCTGCTAATATATTTTTTCATTATTGGTGACGATTTGGAGTTTAGAAATTGATTTTGAGTTTCAGGCTATATGTACGGCCATAGGAGTAGAATACCTGATAGGCATTTTCCCAAGTACCTGTGCTGCCGATAGGAGTGGCTGCCTGAGTCACATAGTTGTAGTTGCAGAGGTTATGTACATTGCCGTAGAGCGTTGCGTCGATACCGCCTATTTTGAAACGGTAGCTTGCATTCATGTCAAGCTGGCTGCCCCATGGAATACGCCACGGTGTTCCGGATTCTATCTCCTTACCGGCAGATAGACTCGAACCGCTGAGTGAGATGTCTGAATAGTTGCTGGCGAATACTGTCCAGTCGGCACCGATGCGGAAGCCCTTGAAAGGACGGAAAGTGACACCTGCCGAAGCTGTGTTCTGAGCCGAACCGCTCACCTTCACACCCTTCTGCTTCAATGTGGCAGAGAGATGGTCGGGAGCACCGATACCGCTCGCTATTTTACCTTTGAGAGTTGCCAAGGGGGCGCCGTTCTGATTGTAGAAGTAACCGCTTGCGTTGCTATCCCAGATCCAGTTGCCCAACGAAATCATACCGTCAAATTCCACCCATTTTGTAGGTTTGTACTTGGCGTTGATTTCAATACCCATGTGGCGTGCGTCTACACCTTCGAGGTTGAGCGCGTAAGAATTTGAGCCATCCTCACCATCTTCTATGAGCGAGCTCTTGATCATGGTGCGGTCCATCCAGCGGGTATAGTAAGCGTTGACTGTCACTGCCAGTGTGGGCGAGTGGAATCCGTAGCCCACTTCAGCCGAGAATATCTTTTCGTTCACAGCCTTCTTATTGAGCTCGTTGGATTTAGTGTAGCTCATGAAGATACTGCTGAAGAAAGGCGCACGGCTTATGTAACCGATATTGAAGAACACATTGTTGTGACGGTCTATGTTGTAGTTCACACCACCCTTGATGGTACCGCCTATGAAGTTCTTGGTCTTGGAGCTTTGTCCGTCGTAATAGAAGAAGTCCTTACGCCAGTAAGTGTTGTTGTTGAACGAACCTGCCACCACGAGATTCAGCTTCTTGTCGAGCATGGTGTATTCACCTTGTGCATAGATACCCTCCTGAGCGGTATGACCGTCGTAGTTACGGCCTACGATATCGCCCACGCCAAGTTTCTCGTACACCCATTCGGTATTGGTCTTGTTGAATTCCGGACGGTTTTCAGGCGAAACCGTTTTACGGTTGGCATCATCCATATAATATTCGCCGCCGAAAAGGTCGGTAATCTTATTATTGTGGTGACCCACATAGTAGCGCACGTCAAGACCGCCGGTGATGTTCAGGCGATTGCCGTTCTTCTGTTTGATTTCCTTTTTGTATGAAGATATCAAGCCATACCATTCGTGGCTGTTGTTGCTCATGGTCATCACCATGTGCGAACCGGTGGTGGACTTGGCATTCATATCCTCGATCATGCCGTAGTCAATCCATCCTTCGGGAGTACGGAACGTATTGTTCAGATTGCCGTTGTCGGCACCGTACCATGCACTTGAATAGCTGGTGGTGGAACCGTCGGGGTTGTTAACCGTACGGCCGTAACCGCTGCGGCCGCCACCTGAAGAGATTGATGCGTAGACCGAAGTGGACAGCGACGAGCTATCGTCTATTTTCCAGATGTGGTTCAACGCCATCTGTGGCTTGTGATATTCATTGTAAGCCGAGTTGTAAGCCTGACCGTTCTTGCGGTAACCGAACGTGGGGTTGAAACGGTACGGGCTTTCACCGTTCATGTAACGCTTCACATCCTGCCATCCTTCGACAGTAAGACCGTTCTGATACTTACGCTGGTCGTGCCACTGGGGAGCGCCGAATGCTGTAAAACCTATCTGATGGTTATCATTGATACGCTTGGTCACATTGATGAACCATGAGTATGAATCATATTTGGTACCCTGGACATAGCCGTAGCCATCAGCCCATTTGCGTGCGCCCAATACAGTCACTGCCCAACCGTTCTTCATCAGACCGGTCGACAATTTGGCTCCGAACTGGTTCAGTCCGTCGCTACCCATGCCGTACCACACGCTACCGCCCTTTTCCACATCTATGGTACGGGTGGTGATATTTATGGTACCGCCTACTGAAGGAGCCGACAGGATGGTAGCGCCAAGACCGCGCTGAGTCTGTATGCTCGAAGCCACGTCGCTTAAGTTCGCCCAGTTGCTCTGATACACCCAACCGCCTTCCATGTCATTGACCGGAATACCGTTGATGAGCATAGCCACATTCTTGCTCTCGAAACCGCGCATACGTGTCTCGGCATCGCCGAAACCGCCACCCTCGCTACGTGTGTACACACCGGGAGTAGTCTTGAGCACCTCCATAAGGCCTTGGTTACCGAGCTGGAATTCGAGCTGTTCGGCACTTACGGTCGACATAGCCACCGGAGTCTCACGAGTCTTGCCTATCGACTGGGTTATCACCACGTCGGCAAGCATCTTCGTGTCCGGCTCCATACGTATGGTGCCTACGTTAGCCGCCGGGGCGACTTCTACGGGGCGGTAACCTATATAGGTTACCTGCAACTTGTTGCAGGTCGCCGGCACATTGAGTTTGAATTTGCCGTCGACATCGGTGGCGGTTGCAACGGATGTTCCCACAGCGGTGACAGTAGCACCAACCATAGGTTCATTTTGTTCATCCACCACCACTCCGATACAGTTGATTGCGGGTGCGGCAACAGCAGCTACACACGCGAGCCAGATGGCACTGGCCAAGAGAAGCAGTCTCTTCATAATGTTTGTTAGGGAGTTAATGAAATGTGATTTGTTGATTTAATATGGTACAAAGATACACATACATTTTCAATTTTTAACTATCCCCCGCAATATTTAACAAAGCAATCCGCAAAATAAAATCCCACCCGCAGAAAACCGCACACAACCATTCCGGCAAGCAATGAATCACCAAACCGTAATCAGCATAAATCACACACTGACTATCAACAATCTATCTATTCAAAAATCCCTATTTTATTCCAACCGCAGGGAGTACAGCTGCGAAGCCTCGAAGCGCGGCAATGCCACTAATTGTACGGCGCAGATGCGCGATTCCAGCGAACCGCTGCCGTCGCCCACCCCTTTCACGCCGGCACGCAACAATGCCGAGCGTACTTCCGAAAGCGCCGTATCAGGGGTATTGTTGTCCTGACTCAAATGGCACAGAAATACATACCGCAATTGCGGTGACTGTATTTCCGACAGGAAACGCCCGGTCTCCACATTATCCAGATGCCCGTTGGCAGCCGCTATGCGAGCTTTCAGATGCATGGGATATGGACCGGTCTGAAGCATGTGGGCGTCATAGTTACTCTCGAGCATCACATAATTTGCCTGACGCATATAGTAGTCCACACGCGGAGTTATGCACCCCAAGTCGGTAGCTATGGCAAAACGGTGATTGCCATGCGTTATGAAATATCCCGAATTGTCGGTACCGTCATGACTCACCTCAAATGCCGTTATCTCGAAATCACCTATCTTGAAAGGAAACTCCTTATATATCGGACGATGATAGTCCTTGATGCGGCGCGATATATTATGACGCCGGAGCAATCCGCTCAACGCCTTGGGCGTACAATACACCCCTATATGCGGATGCTTGCGCACCAATGTATAGGCATACCGCACATGATCGCCATGGTCATGCGTCAGACATATACCCTTCACATTATCAAAACTCAGCCCATTGGCCTTCAGAGCCGTCTTCACCTTATCGGCATCCACCCCGGCATCTATCAGAAAACCACACTTGCTGTCACCGAGATAAGCGCAGTTGCCGCTGCTCCCGCTACCGAAACTTATAAACGTAAGCGCATCTATGGCATTGAGCGCATCGGAATCCACCTCCATCTCCTCCATGGGATCCGCCGCCTTCTTATCACGCGACTCAGCTTCACGCGCCGCCGCTACATTCACCACAAAATCCTGAATCGAAGGATGCACATACTCCTCCTGCCGCACGGCATCGGCGGGGGCAAACAAATCACCCGTTAGGTCAAACAAACCGGGCTGATTCTTTTTCGGCTGAAATTTCAGTTTACGTGCCATAATTGATTCATGAATACAGTAGGAATATCGCCGGTATCTTGTCGTAATCATACCGTGCCTTGGACCATGCGCCCAACGTGCGTGTGATTATCGACTGGCGCGCACCGGTTATATCCGATGCCACACAGAGCTGCATATTGCGCGGCAACTGCCGGCACAGCTCGGCTATGAGTTTGTTGTTTCTATACGGTGTCTCTATGAATATCTGTGTCTGACGCTCACGCTCCACACGGCGCTGCATCTCCTTAAGCATACGCATGCGTTCCGACGAATCGTATGGCAGATAGCCCGCGAAGGCAAACGTCTGTCCGTTGAACCCCGAAGCCATCAGCGCGAGCAATATGCTCGACGGACCCACAAGAGGGCAGACCCTCATCCCCAGCCTATGCGCCTCGGCAACCGCCAACGCTCCCGGATCGGCAACGGCAGGACATCCGGCCTCCGACACCACCGCCATGTCACATCCACGCTTCATCGGCTCAAGCATCGAAGCCACCTCACGCGGGTCGGTATGCTCGTTAAGCTCGTAAAATGTGAGTGTGTCTATATCTATCGAACGGTCGCAACGCTTCAGAAACCGGCGCGCCGAGCGCACATCCTCCACTATGAAATGCTTCACACGCCGTGCCACATCTATATTACACTGCGGCATCACGGCATCGGGCGCCACATCGCTGAGCGGCACCGGGAGCAGGTAGAGAATGGGGGATGCTGTTGACTCAATATCTTTGTCGTCGATATTCATAACCACAAAATTACAAAAAAACGTCGCCACCCACAAATATTTTTTTGCTCCCGCGCCCTCCATCCACGCCTTACAGCCACCGCCCACGCCGCCACGCGCCACTCCTCCCACCGCTTTTCATCCATTTTTACGCATCATCCGGCACTGCACCGCGATTTTAACTCTCAGATGTACCCTTGAAAGCACAAAATAAGCTAACTTTGCCACTCGGAAAAAACCGAACGACAATTTAACCCAATCATAAAAGTCACAGCAAACATGAACTTCATGCGTAGATTTTCAATGATAGCCGCCATTGCGGCATCATTTGCTTCGACTATCTCAGCCGAAATCCCACAAGGTTATTACGACTCCTGCGAAGGCAAAACAGGCGAAGCCCTGCTCAAGGCACTATACTCGACAATCTCCTCACACACCAATGTAGGCTACGACGGTCTTTGGGACGTCTACAAACAATCCGATGTACGCGCCGATGGCACCCTTTGGGACATATACACCACCAAAAACTGGAGTTCCAACTTCACTAAATGCGGCAACTACAAGAATATCGGCGACTGCGTCAACCGCGAGCACTCAGTACCCAAAAGCGTATGGGGTGGCGGCAAGGACACTCAATATTCCGACGCCTTCCACCTATACCCCACCGACGGAAAAGTCAATGGGCAGCGAAGCAGCTTCCCCTACGGCGAATGCGCCAACGGCACACGACTGCCCAATAACGGCACCGTGAAAGCGTTAGGCAAACTGGGCTCCTGCACCTTCAGCGGATACAGCGGCGAGGTATTCGAACCCGACGACCAATACAAAGGCGACCTTGCTCGCTCATATTTCTACATGGCAGCATGCTACAACGACCGCATCTACAAGTGGACTCAGGGCAATGCCGCTCCGATGTTCTCCGGCGACAGCTACCCTGTATTCAAATCATGGTACAAGAACCTGCTACTCAAATGGACCCGTCAGGACGAAGTGAGCCAAAAGGAAATCGACCGCAACGAAGCCATCTACGCCCATCAAAAAAACCGCAACCCCTTCATTGACCACCCCGAACTTGCCGAATACATATGGGGCGACAAGGTAGGCACTCCATGGTATCCCGGAGCATCCGCCGACGAGCCCGACATACTCCAGCCCGTACAGAACGTGGCAATAGACCTCGGCATAGGAGCCGTCGGCAAGGCTATCACCAAGACCGTGACCGTAAAGACCAAAGCCATCGAAGGCAATGTCATATTGGCAGCCTACAGTGGTTTCAGCGTCACCCCATCATACCTCACCGCAGCGCAAGCCAACCAAGGCTACAACGTCACCGTGAGCTACACCGGCTCCAAAGCCGGCACATTCACCGGTGCGCTCGGCATCTCTGCCGACGACCTTGAACGCGAGGTCGAACTCAAAGCACAGGTCATGGACGGGCTGCCCGTCTACGACGCCACCGACATCACTTCCGACGAATTCACCGTGCGCTGGGTCTACCTCAACGATGCCACATACTACACCCTCTCCGTCATGCAGAACGGACAGTCCATCCCGGGCTACCCACGCCAGGTCACCGCATCGGCACAATCCTACACTGTCACCGGACTTGACCCCCTCACCACCTACACCTACACACTGTCTTCCTCTACCATCTCTTCCGCCACAAAGACAGTGACCACCGCCGACCTCGTACCCTACATCGAAGTACTCTTCGACGGCACCCTCGCATTCGCCACCATCCCCGGCACGCCCTCCGACGTAGCCGAACTGCTGCTTGAGACCGAGAATATAGCCGACGACATTGTCATCACCGTACACTCTCCCTTCGAAGTCAGCACCGACAAATCCTCATGGAGCACATCCGTGACACTCATGCCCGAGGAAGACCGCTTCTACATGCGTCTCAACGGCAACGCCGAAGGCTCCTACGAAACCCCGATTATCGTTACCGCCGGCACATACACCAACGACAATGCCGAAGCCACCGGCACCATAGCCGACGCCTCAGCCACCGCCTTCCTCGAAGACTGGGAAGAAGTCGTTGACCCCACGACTTCCGTCAACTGCTACTCCGACAAGACATTCCAAGGCACCGCATGCCGATGGACAGTGAGCGACGGCGGCTTCGGAACCGATCCCAACGACACAAATTTCAACCAATCAGTCACATTGCGAATGGGAAAAGACACCACAAGCTCCATAGCCATGGCCGACGACAAGCAGCAAGGACTTGGCACTGTAGTATTCGATGCCGCAAAATGGGGTTCCGACGCTGACGCTGCGATAAACGTGGAATACTCATCCGACCAAGGCTCCACATGGACATCCGCAGGACAGGTGACCCTCGATTCCAGCACGTGCACAGCATATTCCATCACAATAAACAAGACAGGCAACGGCCGCATACGTTTCCGCCAATCCTCCGGCAAACGCTGGTTCATCGACAACATCTCCATATCCGACTACACCGAACTCGGAGCCGTCAACGAACTCGAATACCACTCCTGGGACGCCTATTGCCGCGACTCAAAGCTAATCCTTGAATGCCGTGACAAATCAGCCGAAATAGCCGCACACGGCATCGACGGCATAACTTGGGTCAATCGCACATTCGCCCCGGGCACACACAGCATCGACCTCCCCAAAGGCATGTACATAGTCGTTTCCGACGACTTCGTGCGCCGCGTCCTCATAAAGTAATTTGGTGATACGCTTATATATTAGTAACTTTGCACCTCTAAAACATCACTGACCTATGAACATATCATATAACTGGCTTAAGGAATACATCGACACCACCCTCACACCCGACCAACTGGCGGACGCCCTCACATCCATAGGGCTTGAGACCGGCTCGGTCGAGGAGGTCGAAAGCATCCGCGGCGGATTACGCGGACTCGTGATAGGCAAAGTGCTCACATGCACCGAGCACCCCGACAGCGACCATCTGCACGTCACCACCGTTGACCTCGGCGACGGACAGGCAACCCAGATAGTGTGCGGCGCCCCCAACGTGGCAGCCGGACAGACCGTAGTGGTGGCAACTGTAGGCACCACACTCTACGACGGCGACAAGGAATTCAAAATCAAGAAATCCAAGATACGCGGCGTGGAATCATTCGGCATGATATGCGCCGAAGACGAAATAGGCGTTGGCACATCCCACGACGGTATCATCGTCATAGACCGCGACGTCAAGCCCGGCACCCCCGCTGCCGAATATTTCGGGCTCTCGAGCGACTACGTACTCGAAGTCGACCTCACACCCAACCGCATCGACGCCGCATCACACTTCGGTGTGGCACGCGACCTAGCCGCCTGGTCGGCACAGCACGCCACCGCATTGGAGCTCCACCGCCCCGACGTTGACTCATTCCGCGTCGACCGACCCGACGGCGCCATCTCCGTCGAAGTCCTCAACTACGATGCATGTCCCCGCTACTCCGGCGTCACCATACGCGGCATCAAGGTCACCGAAAGCCCCGCGTGGCTCAAGGACCGGCTCTCAGCCATCGGACTGCGGCCCATCAACACCGTGGTCGACATCACCAACTACATCCTCCACGCCATAGGTCAGCCCCTCCACTGCTTCGACCTCGCCAAAATCGACGGCGGCAAAGTAGTGGTGCGCAACTGCCCCGAAGGCACACCCTTCACCACACTTGACGGCATCGAGCACAAACTCTCCGAAAACGACCTCATGATATGCTCGGCAACCAAACCCATGTGCATTGCAGGCGTATTCGGCGGTCTCGACTCCGGTGTCACCGAAGCCACCACCGATATATTCATCGAAAGCGCCTACTTCAACCCCACATCAGTGCGCAAGACAGCGCGCCGGCAAGGCTTGCAGACCGACGCATCCTTCCGCTACGAACGCGGCACCGACCCCAACATCACCATCTACGCCCTCAAGCTCGCAGCCATCATGGTACAGCAGCTCGCCGGAGGTGAGATATGCGGTCAGCCGGTCGACATATACCCCGCCCCCGTAAGCCCGTTTGAAGTGACATTCTCCTACGACTATGCCCGCGGACTCATAGGCAAGGATATCCCCAACGAGACCATCGACGCCATACTCCGTTCGCTCGAGATAGAAATCGCCGCCACCGACGGCAAGGAAGCCCAACTGCGCGTGCCCACATACCGCGTCGACGTCCAGCGTCCATGCGATGTAGTCGAGGATGTGCTCCGCATCTACGGCTACAACAACGTGGAGATGGGCACCACCGTACACTCATCACTCTCATTCCAGTCAGCCGCCGACATCGACAATAACTTCCGCAACCTCATAAGCGACCAACTCACCGCCATAGGTTTCAACGAGATTCTCAACAACTCCCTCTCCGCCGAAAGCTACTACGCCGAATCTCAGCAATACCCCATCGACCACTGCGTGCGCCTGCTCAATCCGCTGAGCGCCGACCTTAGCGTCATGCGGCAGACACTCCTCTTCGGAGGTCTCGAGTCACTGGCATACAACATCAACCGCCGCAGCGACAATCTGATGATGTACGAATTCGGCAACGTCTATACATTCAACCCCCAGGCACAATCCACAGCCGAGAAGCCACTCGCGCCATACAGCGAATACTCACGCATGGCACTATGGCTCACAGGCTCATGCCGCCCCGCCGGATGGTTGCGCCCCGAGGAGAAGGCAACCGTCTACGACCTCCGCGCCGTCGTTGCCAACATCCTCACACGCCTTGGCATCAAGGAATCCGAGATAAAACTCTCCGCCGGTAGCGAACCCATCTACAGCGCGTCACTCTCCATCGACACCCGCTCAGGCAAGCACCTCGGAGCACTCGGCATACTCGCCAAAGCCACACTCAAGCCATTCGACATCAAACAGGACGTATTCTACGCCGAACTCGACTGGACCGCACTCGTACAACTCGCAGCGCGTCACAACGTCAGCTTCACACCCCTGCCTAAGACCATGGCAGTCAAGCGCGACCTCGCACTGCTCATCGACACATCCGTCACCATGCAGCAGATCGAAGCCACCGTGCGCGAAAGCGAACGCAAGCTTCTGCGCGACATCACTCTCTTCGACGTCTACGAAGGCGACAAGCTGCCCGAAGGCAAGAAATCCTACGCCATAGCCATCACGCTTCAGGACGACGAACGCACACTCAACGACAAACAGATTGAAGCCGTGATGAAAAAAATCATCACCAACCTACAGAACAAAGTTGGTGCAACACTCCGATAATACATCTAACGAACAATAACAATCAAAACTATACACATACATGGGAAGAGCATTTGAATATCGCAAAGCCCGCAAGCTCAAACGCTGGGGTAACATGTCGCGCACATTCACGCGCATCGGTAAGGAAATAACCATCGCCGCCAAAGCCGGCGGTCCCGACCCCGACACCAACCCCCGTCTGCGCGCTTTGATGCAGAACGCCAAGGCAGCCAACATGCCCAAGGACACCGTAGAACGCGCCATCAAGAAAGCCACCGACAAAGACGCCGGCGACTACAAGGAAATCTCATACGAAGGATACGGACCTTTCGGTATAGCCATCTTCGTCGAAGCCGCTACCGACAACAACACCCGCACCGTGGCAAACGTACGCTCATACTTCAACAAGCACAACGGCAACCTCGGAACACAGGGTTCACTCTCATTCCTCTTCGACCACAAGTGCGTGTTCAAGATCAAACCCACCGAAGGCATGGACATCGAGGAACTCGAACTCGAGCTCATCGACTGCGGCGTTGACGAAGTCGAACCCGACGAAGAGGAAATCGTTCTCTACGGAGCTTTCGAAGACTACTCCAACATCCAGAAATACCTCGAGGACAACGGATACGAAATCATCAGCTCCGAATTCGAACGCATCCCCAACGACCTCAAGGAAGTGACCGACGAACAGCGTGCCGCCATCGAGAAACTCCTCGACAAACTCGAAGAGGACGAAGACGTTCAGAACGTATTCCACAACATGAAAGAAGCCGAAGAATAACACTTCCCCATACACCATCACCACAAGCCCCTGACCACATCCACTCCGTCAGGGGCTTTGCTTTTTATCCGTCACAGCTATACGCGCACGCACAGCCGACGTTATCACCACCGTAAACAGCGGAAACATCACCATACCCATCACCGCAAGCACCGCGCTCACCACCTTACCCGCAGGCGTCAGCGGAAATATAGTGCACCCCGTCGTAGTCACATCCGAGCAAGCCCACCACAGTGCCGACATATAATCCGGCACACCCGGATTCACCAGATGCTCACGCTCGAAAAATATCAGACTACCGAAATACACTATCGCTATCAGCACCACCGTGTACGACGCGAATATATTCGTCAGACGGTTCACCGACACATACCCCACCACTATCGACAGAGCCAGCGCCCCACGCGCCAGCGGCACGAACCGCAGGAAATAAAGCACATCCCCCGGCACCTCCACCCCCGTCCACCCTATTATATTAAGGTATGGTATCGAGAGTATCAGAAACAGCAGCCGGCGCAGCACATACCGCCATCTGTTGCGGGACATGTACAGCTCCACGAAAAAATCCGCTATGAAAGCCACGCACACCCACAGCTGAAACGTCATGAACCCACGGTCGCGCACAAACTCCACCCCCCGCAGGGCGTCGATCGATATATACGCTATCAGACCCACCGACAGAGCCAGCACCACCCAGTTAAGCGCGGTATACACCCTCAGCCTGTATTTTCCCGTCACGGCATCCATTTCACTCACATCATTCAGACTCATACATAAACATATATCTGACTAACGCTTTACCACACCAAAAGGTTACCCACCGCAACCAACCTTGCTAAAAATCATTAAATAGTTGCGCGATTGAATATATTGCCATACCTTTGCACCATATAAAATCATTAGCCCCCTCGTAATCGGGGCAACGGTGCTGGAGTCTCACCCATGAGGGTAGAGATTCCATAATTTTTCTTTATTAATCAAAACACTAACACATTATATTCATTATGCCTATCACGTACATGACCAAGGAAGGTTACAAGAAAAAAATGGAAGAAATAGCCTACCTTGAATCCGTAAAACGACCCGAAATCTCACGTGCCATAGCCGAAGCCCGCGACAAAGGCGACCTCTCGGAAAACTCTGAATACGACGCAGCAAAAGAAGCCCAAGGCATGCTCGAAATGAAAATTTCGCAGCTCAAAGACCTCGTGGCAAGCTGCCGCATCATCGACGAAAGCAACCTCAACACCGAGGAAGTACAGATACTCAACCGCGTTAAAATCAAAAACACCGCCAACGGCATGACCATGGAATACACCATCGTCGCCGACAGCGAAGCCAACCTCAAGGAAAAGAAGATTGGCTCAAGCACACCCATAGCGCAAGGGCTGCTCGGACACAAACTCGGCGAAATCGTCGAAATCAAAGTCCCCGCCGGACTCATGAAATTTGAAATCGTCGAAATCTCATTCTAATAACACCACCTGCAATCATGGCATCCATATTCAGCAAGATTGTGGCAGGCGAGATTCCATGCTACAAAGTAGCCGAGGACGAAAAGCACCTCGCATTCCTCGACATCAACCCCATGGCACCCGGTCACACACTCGTCATACCCAAGCAGGAGATTGACTACCTCTTCGACATGACCGAGAGCGACTACATCGACCTCGAGCTGTTTGCCCGCAAAGTGGCAGTAGCCATCAAGGAAGCCATTCCATGCACACGCGTAGCAGAAGCCGTACTCGGACTCGAAGTTCCGCACGCACACATCCACCTCGTGCCCATCAACACCGAAGCCGACATGGACTTCCGCCACAAAACCACCCTCCCCGGCGACCAGATGGCATCAATAGCCGCCCGCATCGCCGCACAGGTAAAATAACATCCTCTCCCCCCTCGGAGGAGACATCAACACACAGCTGCGCCATCCCCCTACGGTGGCGCAGCTTTTTTCACGTCATATTCATGCATCCGAATTTATTGTATCAAAAAAACGACATGATAAATGACAATGGAAAACGGCGGCTATTTCAGTCTATGACAGCAATTCCCGCCAGCTCTGCCAGCACCCTCCGCACCATCTCCACCGGATCACCCTCCGGTGCAGCCGAATATACATTGTGGCGGAGCGTCCAGGCCTCCTCCATCGCATAAAAATCTATCTCGGGCATCAAGCCGCTATCCCATTTGTCCAACCGTTCGTCAAACCAACGCTGCCAACGCGGCTTATAGAAATCCTTTATCAGCCCCTGCCACTCGCGATGGGCATAGTCATGAAGCCCGCCGCCATCCGATGCAGCCCGGTTGCCCCACGTCGTTATCTGCACACGCGCATTCCACTCCCATCTATCCTTCTCTTCAGGCGCCGATGCGCACCCTCGCGCCATCTCCGTCCATCGACCGAGTCTGAAATCAGCCACCGTCCCGAGCAGGCTGTCCTGCATATCCATCAACCGCAGGAACTTATCCGCCGCACAAGCATACGCCGCCTTGTCACCCCACTTCGATGCCAATGACAACTCACGCCCTACCCTACGGCCCACATCCGCCACAGCCTGACGCGTCACATCCACCATGTCATACACATAATTCGGATTCCCGGCGAACTCATCCGCCCCTTTGGACATAAGCTCCGCCGCACGCACCACATCCCTGTAATCATAATACTCCACCGTATTCGCCCACGTCGATGCCTGACGCGGACTATCCGACGGACGCGCACAGAACACCGACTCCGCACACCCCTGCTGCACCACCGAATCCGGGCACCCGTACACCGACCGCCCAAGCAAACGCCAAGCCTCATCCACCGCCGCATTGCTGCCGCCATAGCGCGCACGCACATACCCCCGCAGCCAGCTATCCGTATCCACCCCTGCGCCACCGCGCCACGGCAACTCACACATCAGCTCATACATCACCGGATTATTCTCTATCCCCTCCATCGTAAGTCCTATACCCTTCAGCGTCGACGACCTATCTTCAGCCATAGCATAACCCGACACTGTACCAAGCAACTTACCGTACATACCCACATTTCCGCCGAAATTCAGCAACATACAGTACAGCCAGTCATGATGCCCGAAACCGCCACGTCTGTGGTTCCACTCCCCACGGTTCTCAGCCTGAAGGTCCAGCACCACCACATCACCCGCCGCCAGCGAATCTATCATCTCCGCACGTGGATTACCCTGCCAGGACTGTATCACCCACACCGCATCCTCATTATTAGCCTTCATAGCCCGCATTATCGACGCACCCGCAGCCTGTAGATCCACACCATCCGTATTACCACCCTCATGAAACGGATCCATGCTATAATAGCGCGACACACCGTACAGCCGGTTCAACTCATCATAATATACAGCCGCCACACGCCCGAAATCCTTATCCGTAGGCTGTAGAAACGCCGGACGCTCATACCCCAACCACAACCCCGGATTGGCAACATCCAGCCCAAGCGTCTCACGGGCATCATGCGGAACCATACCCGAATACCCCGGCAGCACAGGCTCGATACCAAACTCACGCATACGCCCCGTTATACGTTTCTGCAACGTCTCCTCACGGGCGTAATACTCATCCGTATTACGTCCGCCCCAGCCCTCGAGATTGTTCATCAGCCACCACGCCTGAAAAGCCGGACCCGCCACATAGTCATCTATCCTATCCTCCGGATAGCCCAACCGTCGGAGCACATTGCGCCACAACACACCCGCTCCCGTTATCGCAAGCGGCATATTTATACCATGCAGAGCCATCCAGTCTATCTCACGCTCCCAACGCTCCCAGTCCCAGAACGCCATCGAATAGCTATGCGTACAATAATTCAGATAATACCTCATACGCTTATCCGTCGACATACGCACCCGCACCCTCACAGGCGGCAACGTATCCGGCAACTCAGCACGCAGCCTGTTCCACGACAGATGCACCCCCGCCGTGTACTTCAGATAATGATTCAGCCCCACAGCCGCACTCACGGCATTATTAGCCGTAATCATAGGACGCCACCCATCCTGCTCCAGCACAAAATAATCCTCCGCGCCGCCCGCATCATCAAGCCGCACCACCACCTTCCCCGACAGCCCCTCATCAATCCTCTCCATCAACCCCGCCAAAGCCCCTGCGCCATCCACCGGCACCCTATCACCCGCCATGACACATCCCCACACAGCCACCATCACAGCTACTATCACATATACTCGCTTCATAACTCCATCTCATTAACAATTCATACCCCCAAATATAACACAAATCCCCCGCCCCCTAAAATC
>OFGI01000601.1_pt1 | contig 22205 bp, 24 predicted proteins | sample 1521751 | NCBI WGS metagenome assembly OFGI01 (sample SAMEA3504115, study PRJEB24116) | mouse gut metagenome | biome: mouse gut; feature: mouse-associated habitat; material: faeces | place: Denmark | collected 2011
CAGCGTCCAAAAACCAACCACATACGAAATGGACCGGATGTTAAAATGCAATAATTTTCCATATAATTATGGCAACAAAACACAATATTATATGAAATGGTTGGTACGCGAAATAACCATGCCGGAAAACGTGGTCTTTTTCGACCACATGTATCTGAAAGAATTGATTAATTTGCAACATTTATATCATTTGAATAACAAATATACAATGCGCTATTTCAAAGAACCATATGGCGCGGAATCCATGCAATCGGTTGGATATTGCGTTATGAACGATACCCAGTCATTATGTTCAGAATTTGCCGATTTTGCACGTCAGCCCAATAATTACAGTTATGTTGTGATTGTACATAATCAATGGCGTGACCAAGACATTGATATATTTCAGGTTCAGTTACCCGATATAAAAAACAATCAATTTTATCAAAAACACTTTTATATCGCATCCCCCGCGGCCAACGACCAGATTTGCGCCCACGGATTGACCGAACGCATGGCCAAACAGGCCCTGGGGAAAAAGCTGTCGAACCAATCAACCCGATAAAGGGGTACTGGGTACCGGGACGTCGTGCGACGCCCCGTTTTTATTTGCCCACCCAGATTGATTCACGGGACGTAGTTACATGCGCCGTTGGTAAATGTAAATGTGCCCGATGTGTCCGAACCGCCCGTTATATAACATCCGCGCAGGGGTGGAGGATAAAACAATTAGGGAAATGGTGGTCAGCTGTTTCATAATTATTACTTAATTATTCAACATATAATGATGCGGGATAGCCTACTTATTTAAGACTGCTTGCAGTTTGGCTATCAAATTTGATACAGGTATTTTGAATTCTTCGCCTTCTTCTTGTGTTATTATGTCCAACAATACTTCCCTAAATTCCGTAGAATAATTAAATCCAGAGAATTCTTTTTGTCTATAAAAAATGTTATTTGCTAATTCAATAACGTCTATATTTTTTTCTAATAAAACTATTAAATTTGATATCACATCTTTTTCTTGAATATCTGAACACCTTTCTTCTCTATTGTTTATAATGTGGAGCATCAACCTCTTGACCGTTTATTGATTTTGGATGAACTCTATTTACATTTCCTGTTGCAGGATCATATTCTGTTACGAAAGATGCACCCATAGAACTTGAAATCTTGGCTTTATAAGCCTGCCGCCGTATTTCGATGCGGGGTACTGTATTTTCAGGCTGTACGCCAGCGTTTTAATGTGGGAAAAACTGTTTCACAATGATGGCGCATCTGGGCCGGGGTCATGCCCGCCTGGGCCGCGAACGGAATATTCATTTCGATATATTCCGCCATCGTCACATCATCCAGAAACGTGCCGTCTTTGTAACAATAAATACAGTAATCCGTATTGCGGGTACTGTCCGAATTAGTCCCAAACAGACTGTCGTCGGTAATCGGCATACTGCAACTTTGACATATAGTGTTTTTCATCGCCCGCCCCCATTATAACCCGAATTTATAGGCCAGGCCCAAATACAACTGGGTCGCATCAACCTTGGATACGCCGCTGGTATGTTCCACACGACCAAAATTGATGTATTTAAACCCGACATCCAAATCAATACGCGAATTCAGGTGAAACAACACGCCGACCATCACCTGGTACGACAAATCAAAGGCATTATCCAAATCCCCATCAATTTCGCCCCAAATCCCGGTTAAACCCAATCCGGCCCCCGCATACGGCGCCACCGCATTGTCAAAATCCCATAACAGATAGGCATTCAGCATATTCGCCCAAATATCATATTCAAAATTGGTATCGTATTTGGTGTACTGGGCCCCCATGTACAGTGTTTCGTATTCCACCCGCAGAAAATTGGTTAAATTATTGCCAACCGTGGTACCGAAACCGAAATTGTCTGTCTTGTACTTTTCCTTGTGCCCATTGGACAGGTTATATGAATACGCGGCATGTTCGTTTTTATAGACACGCACGCCGGTGTAATTGTCGCGCGTGGGCGCCCCGCAATCACAGACCGGGCATTCTGGATACACAGTCACATCATAATCGATATATTCATTCGCCATGGTCCCCGTGGCGGTCATGCACATTAAAGACAAAGCCAGAAATTTTTTCATCCGTTCCCTCAATCATTATCATTTAACGATAATATATGACTGAATTCAAGTTAAAAAGTATTTGCAAATTTCAGGGGGATTTTATTTACAATGTATTTCGATGATGTCGTTGATGTCGGTTGTGTAATTCGGGGACAACATGTTGTGCATCGGGCGCCATGTCTGGTTGCCAATTTCCGCGGTTAAACGGACTGTGTTTTTGCCAAAACGGGTATTGATTGCATCAATCGCCGCCATCAGATTATCCGACGCGGCCGTATCATGGGCGCCGAACAAATCCATCGGGCGATTGCGGGCGGGCGTGATGTCGTTGACAATGACGCCGGCCTTTTTATACTGAAAACCGGTTCGATATATCTGCCCCAGTGCATCCAGTGCCACCGACACAATCACGCGCGTATCGTTTGTCGCAAACGGCATCGGCAAAACGCATGTCAAAACGCATTGCGGCAAATCGGACCGAAACCGATTTGTGGCCAAAAATGTCATCACCGACCCCGCGACCAATTGTCCCGCGCGCAATTTGGCCCCACACCGCGCGGCAAAGGTTGCGACCGCCGATTCCAAATCCGCCAGTTCCGTCTGCATCACGGCAAAGCTGCGTGATGTGCAAATCTGCTGCTTGTCCGCGGGGTGCATTTCCAATTGGATACAGGCCGTGCCATTTAATTCGCACCATGTGCGCAGACCGGTTACCGTCATTAATTTTTGGACCCGGGCCCGGGGCAAGCGTGCAAAATCCGCCGCGGTGAACACCCCCATTGTGTTTAAGCGCGCCCCGTGGCGCCGCCCAATTCCCCACACATCGTCCACCGGGGTCAGTTCCAGCGCACGCCGACGCTTTTCATCGTTATCAATGACACAGACGCGTTTATATCCGGGATATTTTTTGGCGGCGTGGTTGGCCACCTTGGCCAATGTTTTGGTGGGGCCAATTCCGACCGACACCGGCACGCCGGTCGATTGCGTGACATACCGCGCGATGGTTGCCCCCAATTCGGCGTAATTCGCATTATCGGGGATTTTAAAAAAGGCTTCGTCAATCGAATAGATTTCAACATCCGGCACAATTTCCGCCAGCAATCGCATCACCCGCGCCGACATATCCCCATACAGCGTGTAATTCGATGACCGCGCCACAACCGTGCCCGCATCGATTAATTTCCGCAATTGGAACGCGGGCGTGCCCATTTTTATCCCCATGGCACGCGCGGCGGGCGACCGGGCGATAACGCACCCGTCATTGTTGGACAACACGACCACCGCCCGCCCCCGCAGCGCCGGGTCAAAGACGCATTCGCAACTGGCATAAAAATTATTACAATCCAGCAATCCGAACATAACGTTTATCCCTGGGTATGACGGCGGATGGAATATGTCACCACGCCCCAAATGACAAAATCATTATCGGGGGTGACGCGGATGGGGGTGAATTCTTTGTTTGCCGGAATCAACAGGATGGATTTTTTCTGAATCTTGATATATTTAATCGTGAATTCCCCATTGACAAAGCACACGGCAATCTGGCCCGTTTTCGGGTTCAGCGATTTGTCCACCACGACCAAGTCCCCATCATAAATCCCCGCATCAATCATGCTGTCGCCACGGATGCGCCCCAAAAAAGTTGACGCGGGATGCGCGATTAATTCACGGTTTAAATCGATTGGCGCCGCGATATAGTCATCGGCAGGGCTGGGAAAACCGGCCTGGATTGATGTGTCCGGGAATGGAATTTCGATACTGGTTTTTAAACTGGCCGGATGTATGGTGATGTCACCGGTTGGTTTTTGCTGTGCGCGTTTTACCATTGATGCCCCCCTGTTGCCAAACCAGTCTAGGCCATCTGGGCATCCGCATGATACAGGTATGTAACCCTGGGGAAAGATTCGCGGGCGGGCGCCGCCTTATTCTTTCACGCGTTGCAGGGCGCCAATAATCTGCCCCAACAGACGTGCCTTTTTCGTGCCGACGGGGGCGCGACCCTGAACCTGTTTCGCGGCCAGGTTAAATGATACACGCTTGTTATTTTTTAACTTTGTAATGCGGGGTTCGCTGTACCCGGTTTTGCGCGATGTGGCGGCAACGCGCCCCCGGGACCCGTTCAATGCGGTTTGGACCGCGTCAATTTCCCCCTGGGACATTTCGGGTTTACGAACGGGGCGCACGGGGACAATATGAAATTTTCGATTCCAGATATACAGTTGATCGCACGTCAGTTCATATTTGGGCGCAATTGTCATAAATGCAACGCGTGCGGTGCGGCTGTGCGCCGGCAATTCGTCATAGACCCCACGCGCGTCACGCAAAATTTCCCGTTGCTGGGCCGGGGTGAACGCGGTGTATTCGGTCGGCGTGCGACCTTCATAAATTTGATACTGTTTATTCCATCGGCCAATGGTGTATTGTGGCACATTGAAATGCCGGGATGCGTCCGCCACGCCGTGGTCACGGGCATGCATCAAAATGGCGACAATGTCATCGTGACCGTATTCGCGCAACGGGGAATAAACATGATACTTTTTATTCCAACGGATAATCGTACTGGGGTTCACACCAAACTGGTTGGCGGCCGCCATCGGCCCAAAATCGCGCGCATATTCCAGTATTGCCATCTTTTGCGCGGATGTGAACGACGGCACCTTTGGGGCATAGACATGCGCATCTTGGTTCCACAGTTTAATGATGGCCGCCGACACCCCAAATTTTTTCGTTGTTGCCCGAACGCCATTATCCCGGGCAAAGGCCAAAATTTTCGCGCGTTGCCCTGGGGTGTATTCCGCCGTCTGGGGCGTGTATATTTTCAGCCGCCGGTTCCACAATCCCAACGCGTTGCGTGACACGCCAAAGTGACGCGATGCCGCCACCACCCCATGGTCGCGGGCATAGGTCAGAATTTCAATTTTTTTATCTTCTTTGAACGGGGCGGTCATGGGCCAATCCTTTTAATCTTTGCGCAATAATTCTGTTGATTTGATGTATTCGGGCGCAGATTTTGCCAAACGTTTGCGTGCACGCGTTGCATATTGATGCGTCTTTTTCTGGTCGCCGGTCATATTGTAATATTCCGCCATGGCCCAGTCGGCCCGCCCGTCCCCGTCACCCCATGCGCGTGCCAAAACCCAATATGTCAACGCCGCCGGTTCGGCAAGTAACGCCCGCCGGCACAATTCAATCGCACGGTCGCGGTCACCGGGCTTGTCCCGTTCGGACAGCACCAGCGCCAGCGCCGTCTGAATCTGGGGGGCGCCCCCCGCCAACGTCAACGATTTGTCGTATGCGGCCACACTGTCATCATAATGGCCGTATTGGTATTCAATATCCCCCAGCAATTCATAGAAATACGGATTCTGCCCATGGCGCGATATCAGGGTTTGCGTCCCGGTTTTTGCCGCCGCCAAATTCCCCGCGCGCATATTTGCGATTGCACGCGCGTACAGCGCCGCATCGGATTTGTCCGTTGCGGGATACAGCGTCCGCACCCGTTCGCCCGGATACAAATACCCGACCAGTTTGGCCCGGACCAATTCGTATTGCGCACGGCGATTGGCATCCCTGCGGGCATCTGATTTGTAATCAGACGGTCGGGCCGCGATATAATCACGAACGTTTTTCAACCGTTCGGCCGTCAAGGGATGGTTGACGCGATTGGGGTTAATTTTTTCTTCGGCGGCGCCCGTGATATCGCGCATTTGTTCAAAGACATCAACAAACCCGTTCAGATTTTGGCCGGCGCGCATCATTAAATCCAGCCCCAGATTGTCCGCCATGCGTTCTTCGTCCCGGGAAAACGCCAGCATTGATTGCGTGGTCATTCCCGCGGTTCCCGCCAACACCCCCATCCCCAGCGACGGGTTCCCGCCCGCCACCATCAGCCCCACCCCCAATGCCTGGACAATGGCGGTGCGTTTTAGTTCTGCGTTCATACGCGCCGACATTTGCGCCATATGCCCGCCCAGCGTATGCCCCAATTCGTGGGCAACAACGGCCTGTAACGCGTCGGGCGTTTTAATTTGGGTCAGCAAACCGGTATAAATATAAACTTCTTCGCCACCACTGACGAATGCGTTGAAATCATCGCTGTGCACCACATTGATTTTCAGGCGCCCCGGCGCAATCCCCGCCGCATCCGCCAATGGTTCCACCAATTCGGTCAAATGGCGTTCAATTTCCGTATCATTGATAATCGCGGCGCCATATGCCCCGGCGCAAAACCACGCCCCCACAACAACGGCAAAAATGCGTCGCACCGCGTTCATCATGCCCCCACCGCCAATCGCCGGTCAAAGATAAACATCAAATCCAAAATAAACTGGGTCGGCCCGTTCATTTCCATCGCCGCACGCGACGCCAATTTGAACAAATCACGATGTTCCCGGTAATCCACAAAATGGTATTGGACCCAACCGCTTTGCCGTGTGCCCAGTAATTCACCGGTGCCGCGCATCATCAAATCTTGTTCAGCGATAACAAAACCGTCGTCCGTTTCGCACAATACGTCCAGACGCCGCATTCCATCTTCGCCCAGGTAATTTCCATGCAACAAAACACAATACGATTGTAACGCCCCACGCCCGACGCGGCCGCGCAACTGATGCAACGCCGCCAGCCCAAATCGTTCCGCATTTTCAATAACAATAATCGTCGCACGGGGGACGTCGATGCCGACTTCTATCACGGTTGTCGCAACCAACAGCGGCATGTCGGAATTATCGTCGGCAAATTCGGCCATGACGGCGTCGCGCTGCTTCTTGTCCATTTGACCATGGACCAGACCGATGTTCGGCCAAAATTTCTTTAAATCATCAAATCGCGCCTGGGCCGCGGTCATGTCAGATTCCGCCGTTTCCGCAACCAGTGGGGTGACCCAGAATACCTTGGCACCGGCATCAATCTGGGCCGCCACACGCCCGACCAATGCGTCAATGCGCGACAACGGCAGCTTGGTCGTTTTAATGGGCAATCGGCCCGCGGGTTTTTCATTAATCACGGAAACATCCATGTCGCCGTAAATCGTCATGGACAGTGTGCGCGGAATCGGCGTCGCCGACAGCGCCAATAAATCCGGGTTTGTCCCCTTGGCCCGCATGGCTTCGCGTTGGGAAACGCCAAATCGATGCTGTTCATCAACAATGACCAATCCCAAATCTTTGTACGCCACATCGTCGGAAAACAGCGCATGTGTCCCAATGGCCAACCGCGTCCGCCCCGACCGCAGTGATACCAGTTTTTCGCGCCGCGCGCCCCCCTTGTCCCGGCCGGTCAGAATGTCACAGACCAATCCCATCTGGGCGCACATCGGGGCCAGTTTTGCATAATGCTGTTGCGCCAACGTATCGGTCGGCGCCATTAAAACCGTCTGGGCACCGGTTTCGGCCATGGCGACGGCGGCGGCCATGGCGACCATGGTTTTCCCACTGCCCACATCCCCCTGGACCAGGCGCATCATCGGCACGTCGCGCGCCATGTCCGCGCGGATATCATCAATAGTGCGTTGTTGCGCGCCGGTCAATTCAAATGGCAAAATCTGATAAAACCGGTCCATCAAATCGTATTTGTGGGCGCGATGCGGCCGACGGTGACGGGCATCACGACGTTCACGCCGGGTGATGGCAATCGCCGATTGATGCGCCAATAATTCGTAATACGCCAATTTAACCATGTATTGGGCATGGGGCGCCAAATCGGCGGGGTCGGTCGGGAAATGCACATGACGCAGCGCATCAAAAAATTCCCGCGTTTGGTCATCGGCATCATTCAGCCCCACCCGTTCGTCCAGGGCACGGAATACCTGGTCACGGACGGCGGCAAACGTTTTTTGGGTCAACCCTTCGCCGGCGGGGTAAATCGCCTGGACCGCGGGGATTTTGTCCGCCCCATCCACCGTTTCGATAAATTCAGGATGATTGATAATCCAATTGCCGCGCGGGCTGCGTTCCAATTTGCCACTGACGACGCGGTATTCGCCAATGGGCAATTTCTTTAACCAATAATCCAGAAAATTCACGTTAAAGAACTGTATCACCACGCGGTTGCCGCCCATATCGGTACATACAACCTGGCTGGGGGCGCGGCGGCCGCGGAATTTTCCGCCCACCTTGTGCGATTGGACGTTCAGACGCACCGTCACAATATCGCCCGGGGTAACATCGGCAACATTATCCGTTATATCGCGCCGGCGCACACCACTGGGGCGATGCAATAAAAAATCCAGAACGCGGCGACCACCCAACACGTCTTCGAACCGGGCGGCGACGACGGGACCAACCCCCTTGACGAATTGCAAATCGGTTTTCAGAAAATCAAACAGTTCCTGTTTCATATGCAATAACGGTACCCAAAAACATCGGCTGATTCAATAAAAAAACGGGGCGTGGTGGACGTCCCGTCTTTCTCTCTCCGACGGGCAGAATACCAAAATGTCCCATCACGCACAAGCGGCATAGATTCACACGCATAATGAAAAACAGCCCCCGCATGCGGGGGCCATTGGACTGTTTTATAATCGATATATTATCGTGCGTTACGCGCGGCCGGACGGTCGATGAACGCCCAAATCAACCAAATCAACGCAGCGATACCGATGATGCAGTACACGATGCGGCTGGCAACGGTGGCCGGGCCAAACAAAAACGCGACCAAGTCAAAACCGAACAAACCAATCAGACCCCAGTTCAAGGCGCCGATAAAAGTCAACGGTTTCAGGATATAGCGGGTTAATTCTCTCATCTTTTTGTCTCCTATTTAAGATTTAATGTGTCAGTTACGACAGGTTCATTATATCTGTTTTTTTACCGCGTTTCAATTTGAATACAGCGTTTAGGAAAACGTTCTTAGCCGCGGATTTCCTGGGAATTTTTACACATTACCGGAACATGCTGCCGCAACATTATTCTGTTTCATCCGTTCAATAAACGGGTCCATAATTTTATCAAAGACATCATTGCAATCCGATTGGGCAAAACGCTGGTTCAATATTTTTATCCATTCGGGATTGGCGCCACGGCCGCTGTCACTGCGGGCACAACGCGCCTGGTATTCTTCCTGGGACTTGGTAATATAATGATTACATCGGATACGATTCCACGTGGGCGGATTATTCGTTTGGTCAATATGGCCCAAACGGCGACCATTTTCATCGATGGTAAAACCGGCGACGGCGTTGGCATGCGCGCTGTGCTGGCACAGGGCCAATCGCGGATTAATAATCGATTTCACACCCCACGATTTTGCGCTGTGGTACTTATAATTTTCAATAACCAGTCCGTCCGGTCGTGTCACGTGTCCCCCAGAACCGTAAATTACCCACGTCATAATTAATTGTGCAAACCCAGATGGCAAACTGTATAAAAATTCGGGAATGGTTTTATGATATACCGGCACAATAAATTCATCCAAATCGACCAGTGCCATCCAACGCACATCTTGGTCATGGCGATTAATCGCATCGACATAGGCCGCATTTTGCATCTGTTTCCCGGGCCACCACGTATATTCAACGATGCCGCGCGCGATATATGGTGCCAAGATTTCCCGACTGTTGTCATCCGAACCGTTATCATACAGATAAAAATTATCCACCCCGACCAAGATATGAAAATCCAGCCATTCTTTTAAATACAGCCCTTCGTTTTTCATAATGGCGGCAATGGCCAGTGTGCTGTCAAACTGACGATTGTTATCGCAACGCAGAACATCACGGTATTGACGTACCCCCAGCTGAATAACGCCACGCCATGCGCGGCGCCATGCGGCAAACGGAATCCAAAATGTCGCAAAAATCGCCCAACGGCGACGTCTCTTTGTAATAACAGGCAAAACCATTTCATACCCCCATGTCTGATAAAAAACCACCGGAAATTTATTCAGGTGGCAGGAGGTTCGAAACTATCTATTATGAAATAGCGCGGGTTATTTGATATTCACCCGCCCTCCCGCCGACAAGCAGGAGGCATTTATCGTCTGCGCAGACGCATAATAGAGAGGTTTCGACGCCCCAATACCGGATAATCCCGGTATCAGAACTTATGATACAGGGCAAAGGGGAAAAATGCAAGTGCCATCAAAACAAAATGTAAATCGCCATGGGCGCAATCACCGCCGTCAGCAATCCCGACAGCACGATGGCCAGACTGCTCATCGCGCCTTCGACGGGGCCCATTTCCATGGCCTTGGTCGTGCCGGCCGCATGCGACGCGTTGCCGATGGCCAATCCCCGGGCGATTGCATTGCGCAACCCCAAACGCCGACAGACAACATCACTGACCGATGCGCCCAGAATGCCCGTGACAATCACCGACGACACCGTCAGGGCGACCACCCCGCCCAGCTTTTCCGTGATGCCGATGGCAATCGCGGTCGTCACCGATATCGACACCAGTGATTTGGCCACAACATCACCCAATCCAAACATAATGCAAATCAATGCAACGGAAAATACGGAACACAGCACCCCAATCAAAATCGACAGCAATATGGCCGGCCCATGGCGCCGCAACAACGGCAACTGGCGATACATCGGCACGGCAAAGCACACCGTCACCGGCACCAGAAAGTATGTGATATACTGGGCCCCGTTATTATACGCGTCATACGGCACGTCCAGCATCAACAAAACCGCGACAACAAACATCGTCGCCAGAAACAACGGTGTTGTAAATGGATTTGGCCATTTGCGATTAATAATCACCGCCAACGCGAACATTGCAATCGTCAACGCAACGCCAAAATACGGCGACGCCGTTAAAAATTCCATCATTTTGCCCCCCCCGATTTATGACGCCGCCCCAATTTGTGCGCGGCGTTGGTATCCGGAATCAATGCCTGGGCGGTGACGCCGGTCGTCACCATCGTGACCAAATACGCCACCACCAGCAGTATCACCAACATCGGCCAGATATCGGCAATTTCACCCCAAATACTGATGATTGCGACGGCCGGCGCGACAAAGAACAACGACATTACCCCATGCAGCCAATCGGCCACATCCGCAACCCACGATAATTTGACAATCCCCGTGACCAGCGCAACAAACAGCAGAACCAATCCATAAATACTGCCCGCGATGGGCAACGGGATAAAATATTCCATCACTTCGCCGACAAAGACGAACAGCATAATCACCCCAAACTGAAACAGATATTTCATTCGCCCCCCTTTTGATACCATCAAATCTACACCATTTTTGGGGCGGGTGTCAAACCACAAAAATCAAAAACCGCCATACGGCGGTTTGTTTTAAAACGTATAACGCAATCCCACGTTAACCCCGAATAAATCCACAGAATTTTCAGACGTGGTCATAAAATACCGCATGCCGACATCGGCGGACATATGTTGCGAAATATTAAACCCAATCCCACCGTGCAGACCATATGCAAACGCCGTTTCTGACGCCGACAGGGAAACATCGCTGGTGTGGCCGCCCGCATAAGATGTCACGAACGCATCGACATCTTCGTCCAGACGCATCATCCCCAGCCCCAGACCGACAAACGGTTTAATCTTATAATCGGCCAAGAAATCGACATATCCATTGGCCAGCACCGATGTAAATGTTTGGCTGTTTTCGACATATCCAAATGACATGGGGAACAAATCGATATCCTTGTCATCGCCCAGGAAAGATAAACCACCTTCGACTTCTGCACGCAGATTGACACTGGTCATCTTGTATTCAATTCCGGCCGCAACGGCAACCGCGATACCCGACGGGTCCACGCCCGCATCATCCCATGATGATGCCGCATATCCCCCGCGCAATGCAATATATGCCGATGGTTTGTGTGATACGGTATCTTGCGATTGTTCGCCGTGGGCATTGACCGCACAGCACATCGCAACAGGCATTACAAACAACATTTTTGATTTTTTCATTTTACATTCCTTTCTGTTGTATAGAAATATTTTCCTATGCCAGGCATAAAAAAATACCGCCAAACAAGATGGCGGTCGGGAAGTTTAGAAATCATATTTGTTGAAATGACTCCGTTGCCTTTGGGATGACCCCTGTTGTATAACGAACGGCTCCCCGACCCAGGTCAGGGATATAACGGCACAGTCATGCACCATCACATCAGATTCAGATATCGATGCAAAACTGCACCGCAACAAATAAGGGTTCTAACACCCCCGAAGCCAAATCCCTTTGGTTTCTGGTACCAGTTTAATTTATCGGGATTTTGTTTTCAACTATTAATTATATGCCCAATCGCCACATTCGCCAGATGCAGCCCAAACGCCCCCGTCACCGTAATCATGGACCCCATGGGCGCCGATGGCGTGGCGGCGCCGGCAACTTCGTCGGAAAACACAACCGGAAAATCCGGCAGCGTCGCATCCCGCGCCATCCGACGGATTTTTGCCGCCAACGGACAAACCGATGTTTTGGATATCCGGGATACGCGAATGCGGGAAATGTCGGTCTTGCGCGCGGCGCCCATGCTGGACACAAATGCCGTGTCATGGCGCACGCACCATTTAATCAGTGCAATCTTGGACGCAACCGTGTCAATCGCATCAATAACGAAATCCGGTCGCACATCAATGTCCGTATCCGCATCCCAAAACATGGCGCGGGCATCCACACCGATACCTGGGTTAATGTCACGCACGCGCGCGGCGGCCACAACCACCTTGGGCGCGCCAACGGTTGACGTTAATGCAAATAATTGGCGGTTGATATTGCTTTCTTCGACGCGGTCAAAATCCACCAGAATCAGACGCCCCACCCCGCTGCGCGCCAATGCTTCAATCGCGAACGAACCGACCGCCCCACATCCGACCACCATCACGGTGGCGTTTTGCAGACGCGTAACCGCCGCGTCCCCCAACAACAAACGAATTCTGTGTAATCTATCCATTGTTTAATGCCCCCCGGGTGTTTGTATAAATAACCGATGTCATATCGCGACCGCGTATTTCGCCAATACGGCGAACAACATCCACAACCGCGGCCAAATCATCGCCATCGCTTTCGGCCAAGATTCGGTTTACGGGCGCGCGCCCGACACATTCATGCGCGCGACGGCGCCGTGGATTGAAAATCCCGGGACCAAATGAAAAGTAAACCCCAAACCGCCGGTCCAATTCAGCCATGGTTTGGGCACTGCCGCCAAAGGCATGCAGAATAATCCGCGGTGGCAAATTATCACGCCAACCATCCAAAATACGGAACAACCGGTCCCACATCCCAACCCAGTGGATATGCACAACCCGCCGCATTTCGGTCGCAATTTCAATTTGGCGGGCAAATACGCGTTCCTGGACATCGGGGTGTGGATAATTCTTGTCCATGCCAATTTCCCCGACCATCAAATCCGGATGGGCCGCCAACATATCAATCAGCCGTATGTCCCACCCATCACGAACATCCCCCGCATACATCGGATGAATTCCAATCGCGCCCCAAATGCCATCACACGCCGCCGACGCATTGGCAATTGGCGCCCAATCGGGTTCGACAACCGCATTCCACACCCCGCCCATAACCCCGGCGGCGCGTGCGCGCATGACAATGGCGTCCAAATCCGCATCACGATTGAAATGACAATGGGCATCAATACAGATATTTTCCATACCCCAACCATACCCCGCCCACCCCCAAAAATTCAAGCAAATATTCACGTCAAAAATATCCCAGGCAAAGATTCCATAAACAAATATCAATGCCCGTCCCATCCCCAAACACACCATTTAACAAAAACGCCCCTGGATATGAAATTACAATTTGATATAATGGCATTGGCTGGAACGTTTGTGGCAATGGGGTTGCACCTAGACATCGAATTCCAATCTGATATAATCAATCGCATCTGTGAAGGATTTCAACTTTGGTTGCACCTAGACACCGAATTCCAATCTGATATAATCTGAAAATTATATCAAACTTATTCATAATTGTTGCACCTAGACACCGAATTCCAATCTGATATAATTGTCGGGAAGACTGGATTACCGTCAGATGAGTTGCACCTAGACACCGAATTCCAATCTGATATAATGTATTAAATCTATACCAGATGATATCAAAGGTTGCACCTAGACACCGAATTCCAATCTGATATAATTTCATTTCCTCCCAATTTTTATTAACTTTTGTTGCACCTAGACACCGAATTCCAATCTGATATAATCTTTGAAGAACGACCTCACTACTTTTAGGTGTTGCACCTAGACACCGAATTCCAATCTGATATAATTTCTGAATATATCCAAATATGGTCATCCCAGTTGCACCTAGACACCGAATTCCAATCTGATATAATAATTAGCAAGATGGGTTTCTATGGAAGCAAGTTGCACCTAGACACCGAATTCCAATCTGATATAATAAAGATTGCTGCTTTGAAAGCATTGTTCATGTTGCACCTAGACACCGAATTCCAATCTGATATAATATATTGAATGCAAATCACGTTTCCAGAAATGTTGCACCTAGACACCGAATTCCAATCTGATATAATCATCGTCGTTTGCTAGAGACTACGCTAGTCGTTGCACCTAGACACCGAATTCCAATCTGATATAATAAAAAAGAAACTATCATTGGAAGGACAATTAGGTTGCACCTAGACACCGAATTCCAATCTGATATAATTGTGCTATCTGTAGCGACGTTATTCGCATTGGTTGCACCTAGACACCGAATTCCAATCTGATATAATATAATGGTGATGTTGATAAAGCTCAGGAGGGTTGCACCTAGACACCGAATTCCAATCTGATATAATTTCGCGAACTATCGCAACGTATCCCTTCCAGTTGCACCTAGACACCGAATTCCAATCTGATATAATCGGAAAAGACCGCAATAAGGGTTCTAAAGGGTTGCACCTAGACACCGAATTCCAATCTGATATAATGAAACAGAAATATTTGAGTTCTTCGCCCAAGTTGCACCTAGACACCGAATTCCAATCTGATATAATAACTGGAATTCTTTGCGATGGGTAGTAGGGGGTTGCACCTAGACACCGAATTCCAATCTGATATAATACATCATAGAAAAAATCCCGGATTTTCGGGATTTTTTTGATATATACAGAAATAAAAAATCACTGACATTGATTCATAAACTGATTCGGTAACTTCATTTTTTTGATCCGTTTCTGCGTTACCTGCAATTGACAAACAATATTTTTGTATTATATAAAATATATGCAAACAAATATTATTGAAATTTCACAAGATAATCGCGAACTGTCCATTCGACGTGGATTTCTGTGTATCAAAGGACACGGCGAGTTAGTGGGCGAAGTTCCACTGGACAGTATTTGCGCCGTGATGACCACGGGCCGTGCGGTCATTTATACACAAAATTTAATGGCCGGGTTGTGCGAATACGGCATTCCACTGATTATCATCGGCAACAATTATCATCCCATTGGAATTATGACCCCGCTGATTGGCCAAGGTCGCCAAATGGCAGTCCAGCAATCCCAGATAAACACGTCCCGTCCACTGGCCAAACAATTATGGAAACGCATTGTCCAAGAGAAAATCCGCAATCAATCGCGCGTTTTGGACATGCTGGGCAAACCCAATCATATAAAACATATGCCAGCCATGGTTCAATCCGGTGACACAAGCAATATCGAAGGTGTTGCTGCGCGTCTGTATTTTCAATCCCTGTTTGGGTCGAATTTCCTGCGCATTCATACACAGCCCGGAATAAACAGTTTCCTGAATTATGGATACGCAATTCTGCGTGGGGCCGTTGCCCGATTGGTCATCGCATCTGGATTGAATCCATCTTATGGAATTCAACACCACAATCAGTTAAACCCGATGTGTTTGGTTGATGATCTGATGGAGCCATACCGACCGATTGTTGACACGATTGTACACAATTTATTTGACGGCATTGACAACCCCACAAAAGCTGTTACCCCAGATGACAAGCGGGAATTGGCCGCCATTTTGGATATGGATATTAAAACGCGCACGGGGGTTTCACCATTGATAAATATCATGCAACGCGACATTTGGAATTTCGTAAATTCGATGGCCGAAAAAAAGAATAATCTGGATTTTGAAAATGTCATACAGAACTGATGGATTAAGATATATGTGGATGATGGTTATGTTCGATTTGCCCACCGAAACCAAGCAACAACGTCACGCAGCGTCGCGTTTTCGCAATTGTCTGCAAGATTTGGGATTTTCCATGGCCCAATATTCGGTGTACCTGCGCTTTACCGGAACACGCGAAAATTCACAAAAATACATCCGCGCCGTCAAACGGAATAATCCGTGCACCGGCGATGTCAACATCCTGTTTTTTACAGACACCCAGTTTGGCGACATAATCCATCTGGATAAAACCGACGCCCCAACCATCCTGGCACAGCGGCCCAATCAGTTACAATTATTCTAGAACTTTTCCTGTTGGGCTGACGCGTATTTTTCGGGCCTTGTACTTTTGCAAAGATGTCGCATTGGCTTGCCATGTTTTTGGATCAGCATCTTCTTTGGCAATATAATGCGGTCGCAAAAATATTGCACCATTGCTGCTGATTTTCTTTACCCTGAAAATAATATTTACTGTATCTGTGTCTTGCACGGCCAATTGATGACGCACCGCGTCTTCCAACCCTTTGAGCAAAGGCACATTATCCCGCGAAAATTCCGCCATGACCATATCATTGATTCTGAGCCGCATCACCCGCCGGGCCGTTGCATATTTGCAACGCCACATGGGCGTGCCATTATTCAATGTGGCACAGTAATTGGATATAATTTCAGATTGCCACTGGCCGGCCAATGCGGGATAGCGTCGGTCATCAGAACGAATTTCGAATATATCCGCACAAAAATTATTTCCACTGACAAACCACTTGTATGCACGGGCGGCGGCATTTTGATACAGCGCCAATAAACGCCTTTCCTTTTCCTGCTGGGCTTTTTTAGCCTTTGGTTCTGTCATCCCCCGCGCGATACCCGCGGCCGCATACCATTCGGTCCACGCACGGTTAAACGCATTTTTATCCCCGCGATTGCGAAACACCGGAACATAAGTCGTCGTATCCACCCGGGTCTTAAACATACGCACTTTTTTAATTCCGCGCATCTGGCACCAATTCAAGAACTGGTCTGCGATGTCATTTGCATCGTTTGCCACCCCGGTTTCGGCCAAAAACATTTCCAATGTTTTGGGGTTCAGCGAATCAAAATCCTTCTTAAATTTGGCACGCGCATCCGCCGTGGTTGGCAAGGCAATCCGGCGTGACATCGTTGCCCGCGTTCCGGTTTCGAATTTTTCCAACTTATACGCCGTATCTTCGTGCAGACATCCAACAGTATCCGATGCGGCCGGTTCTTTTACAGATGGGCGATAGGATATAACACATGCTTCGCACCGCATCCGAAAATCATAGTAATCAAATTCCGGGAACGGCAGATACATGTCCGCAAACAATTGACGATGTTTTTCTTTCAGTGTTTTTCCATGAAAATCTTCCAGATGCGTGGCATTTTCGGCCAGTTTTTGTAAATTCCCCGCCCCCATACACGCAATCACAAACGCATCAATGGCATGATGGATATGACTGGCGCGATATGTGTCCGCATCATCGTGGTTTTTCCACCAACCCAAGTGCCACATATCACGAAAAATCGCAGTCAAACGCCCCGGCAATCCACGGACTTTGTTTTTATCCGAACAGATATGTTTTAAATAGTTAACCGCCATCACAGACATAAAACGGGTATCATTTAATGCGCGTGCAATACAATCACCGTGCCGTGTGAATTTTTCCATGGCATCCCGGTCAAAGCGCCAACGACTGCCATCGGGCAGATTTTGGGCACGCGCCCAAACATCTGCATACGCCCATGGGGATGCCGGATCGTCAAATGCTTCGGCCGGGCTGCGGTTCCCTTTGAACCGGTTAGCGGCAACGGCAGATATGGTCTTGTTTGCCAAAGAATCATCCAATGTCTGGGCAAATGGCAAGATATGTTCAATTTCAAACCGCCCACTTTTGAACAGCGCGGCCAGACTGGTAATCGGTTCGCCGGTATAGACACACCGGCGGTTCTGGGGCTGGGGCGCCAAATTTTCCCATAACTTATATTTTTGAAAATCTTCGCGGGATGGGTTTAATATGCCGATTTCGGCCAGTTCCGCCCGAATAGCGTCATTCTTGCGTTTGTTGGCAGATTGCTGTTTGTCCAATTCGGCGCGTTCTTTGGCACCCGCACGCACATCACGGCCCAATTCTATGTTAATGGCGCATGGCCGACCATAACGTTCAATCAAATCGTTTACAACCACCCGAATTTGATTCATGGCAATGTGAACCGTTGCATTCATGGTCCGGTATGCACCGTCACGCGCGGGCATTAATGACGGCTTTAACACATCTAAATCACCATAGTACGGTAATTTATCCATTAATGGCACATCTTGTTCGCCATAATGATACCCCGCCGAATGTACCGCCAGATGATATAATTGCCCCCCTTCTAAAAACGGCAGCATTTTTTTCATCGCCACCACGGACACATTGGCAACATCATCTTCCAGGGGGATATCAATTATTGCCCGCGCGCGTGATGCAGACAATCCGTAATGTGCCACCAAATATTCAATCAATTCGGCATCTTCTGTCTGGTCGTCATTGATTTTATTCAATACATCGGATTGTTGTTCATCGGTCAAAGAACGCCAAAAATCCAGTTCGCCAATTTCGGCAAAACTGAAACCAGTTGAATCAACATTCAATTCCTTGCGCTGTTCTGATTCCAGGTTAAACTTCACTGTACGGGACAGCCCCAGCTGCTTTTTTATTTCCGCGAACGTAATTTTTACACGGCCGCCCCTGTCGCGCTTTACCCCGTTAAAATTATACAGCAAAATATCCACCAGACATTGCCGCTGTTGATCCGTCAAGGCTACGTTTTGTCCATTATCCAAAATCGCCAACTGGTTTAACTGTTGCAACGCACGCCACCGCTGGAACACGGGTTCAAATTTGTGCGCACGCGGCTGCCCGGCGGCAAAAATACATGTACCAACCACCGGGGGAATCAGGGGCCGCTGAAAGAAAATAGCGTTTTCAAATGCGGCCCGCATTTCCTTATCCAATCCCTGGGCATCACAAATACGATGGAATTCATCCAAATACATATCCCGTGTGGGATACAGTGCCCCGTCTTTGATAACATTTCCGTCAAACTGATTGGAAAAGCGGAACTTTTTGGTCTGAACCTGGAACTGGGCCAACGTACCGTCCCCGACCGTCGATGCCAAGGCATCTGTGGCCGCCTTTAACTTACCGCCGTTTTCACCCTTGGTTTCTTTGCGATTACTTTTGAACCCACGGCGCAGGGCCAGATGAAACAACACACGCCCCAGTTCAGACGGACTTAAACGATGTTCCAGTGCCCGGACACGCAATTCATACGGATTTTCCAAAATGGGGTTGGAACGAATATCAAAATCCAAACCGTATTTTCGAATTAACTGCAACACACGCTTTTTCCGCAGTTTTACACGGTCACCACGACGCCGCATGGTACGCGCCGCACGCCGCACCACATTAATTGGCGCATGTGTTTTGGCATCACGGCCGTCGGGGAAAATACGTACCCCGAAATCCAACAGTTGTTCCACCGCACCTGCATCATTTAATTTTACCGCGGCCCACCCCAAAGAAGTGCTGCCCAAATCCAAACCCAATTTATATTTCATATGTACCCCCGGTTGCTAATACCACATTATTACAACCTGGGGATAAAATCAAATCATTTGACATCACGGCATGAAACGCTATAATCATAATCAGGTGAGTATTATTAACACCCAGTATCAGATTGGAATTCGGTGTCTTTGTGTTAATAAGAACCTTTCTTTGGAAAGGAGTTCACCATTTACAAACAGGCACTTCGGTGTCTGTTTTTATTTCAGACCATTTTTTCCTAGGAATTCTTACTTCTACACCGGTTGGTGGGGGCTGTGATATTATTCACTGCGTTTCTAGATTTTATTCCCAATATGAGAAACCACAGGAGGGAAACATGACTCATACCGGCATTTGGGCCGCCGTGGATAAAGTTGCAGAAATTATGGGATTGACGCCATCCGCCCTGGCCCGGCGATGCGGCATGGATGCAACTGCGTTTAACAAAAGCAAACGCTGCACGACATATGGTCAGCCGCGTTGGCCATCCAGCCAAACAATAGCCAAGATAATTGAAACCGCGGGCGTTTCCGAAGACGAATTTTTCCGCATGGCCCGCATGTGTGACCAGCAAAATTGCATTTCGAAATAACATATCCGGGGCGACATATCCATCGCCCCGAAAAAAATGCGCAATTTATTTTACATGTAAATTTGATTCCGGGGCCCCATCGTGGTATAATATGCCATGAAAACACATATTGGCAATTCTTATCAGTGACGAGTAAGGGGGGGGATTTTGGTCGTGAAAAGCACGCCATTACTGATATTTTTTGCGGTTTTATGCTCTGGATTGCTGCGGCCCGTGTTGGCGGACCCAGCGGATTCGCGCGTTGCATCAACCAGTTACGTCAATGCCCAGATTGCAGACAGCCAGTCCCGCGTCGTCAGCAAGGATGAATTAAACACTTTTTCAGATGCCCTGCCCCAGCGATTGGTCACCACATCCACCAACCAGGAAGTTGCCGGCACCAAAACATTTACATCATCACCCATTGTTCCCACACCCCCGCTGCCATAATGATAACGCGTCTGATATTCTTTTTTGGCCTGTTGTTTGCATCCGCATCCCATGCCGCCGAAATGGTTAATGTCGAATATATCCACAATACTATTCAAAACCGGTGGGGAATTACGGTGCCGTATAACCCGTCGCTGACCAATCCGCGGGTTGCGGCGAATATGAAATACCTGTTGACGGCGGTGGACCGCGCAAACGAAATCATTAATGACAAAGACGTCACAAACCACGGCGACAATCCGAACTTTGCCACGTTGGCGGCGGCGGACACCGTGGCGACAAATGATGCAATTGATCGATTGATACAGCAGCCCTTTATCATGACGACAACGGCGGACACCACCGTGTTCAGCTTTGAATTATCGGCCCAGGGAAAATTTTTCATCACTTGGGGCGACGGCACAACCCAAACAATCACACGAACCGATACGAAATTTCAGACATATTCACATACCTATGCCCGGGCGGGCGAATACAAAATCGGCATGTCGGGCCGCGCCACCGGGTACAGCACCGCCGACCCGCGCACCGAACCAACCGCGGCAATCCGTTTTTGGAAAAACAACAATCTGGCCGGGATTCAGGGTTCGCTGGGCGCCATATTCGGCACGATTGGCAACGGCGCCAACCAATCCCAGCAACCGATATTTCACAACCTGTTCCGGGAATGCAAGAATTTGACCACCCCCATCCCGGGCGAATTGTTCGTGGGCGTACATGGCGCACCGGCCGAACGTATGTTTGCCGGCGCGTTTCAAAACAGCCCGTTTTCCGGTTCCATCCCACCCGAATTATTTGCCGATATCCAGGGCGCGCCGGCATGGGCGATGTTAAACAACACATTTACCAGCAGCGAACTGTCCGGCCCCATCCCGCCCGAATTATTCAGCGGGATAAAGGGCGCCCCGGCCGAATATATGTACAGCGGCACATTTATGCATTGTCAAAATTTAACGGGCCCGCTGCCGGCCAAATTGTTTGGCGACATCCGCGGCGCGCCGGCTGAATATATGTATTATGGCGTACTGGGCAGCTGCGCAGGCATAACCGGGCAAATCCCGGAAAACATGTTTGGCGACCTGTCGGGGCCGGCGGCCGAATGGATGTTTTACCAATCGTTCAAGGATTCAACCGGTCTGACCGGCCCATCGGCGCGCATCAACGGCAAATACCTGTATGAATTGTGGCCCGATGGGACCGCCAACGCCAGTACGCGCTGTTACCAAAATGCGACGGGACTGTCCGATTACGACACAATGCCCGCCGCATGGAAATAACCCCCAACCGCCCGATATCGTGGCGGTTGTTTTGTAAAAGAAAAAACCGCCATGTGGCGGTTAATTTCTGGTGGGGACACAGGGACTCGAACCCTGGACCCAATGATTAAAAGTTAT
>OFGI01000608.1_pt1 | contig 22054 bp, 10 predicted proteins | sample 1521751 | NCBI WGS metagenome assembly OFGI01 (sample SAMEA3504115, study PRJEB24116) | mouse gut metagenome | biome: mouse gut; feature: mouse-associated habitat; material: faeces | place: Denmark | collected 2011
ATTTAAGGTTAGAAGAATTGTGGAAGTCGTGAGACTTCCCTTTTTTTCATCTTAACGATTACTATCCTCCATTATTAGAATGCTTCTTTTTCATTTTAAAAGCAGGAAGTAATGTAGAATAAGTAATCCTAAAAAGCCTTCTTCGTGAGAAGAGGCTTTTTTGTTTTACTAGAATATTTTGTTTTACGAAAAACAGGAAGGTATTATTAATTGGATACCTTCCTGTTTCATTTTATATCAGATGATAGATTAATCCAATACGATAGGTTTGTACTTCGGTACTAATGCCTTCATAATCACCCAGCCTACCAGGTAAGCTACCGCACAGATACAGAACATAATGAAATATCCGGCAGGCTTGCCTTCGAATCCCATAAATGTCATGTGCGTTTCGTCGGCATGAACAAACAGCAGACCTGCACCGAACTGCATCAACATGGAACCTACACCACCGGCCATGCCACCGATACCTGTAATACTTGCAATAGCGGTTTTCGGGAACATATCACCTACAGTAGAGAAGATGTTAGCCGACCAAGATTGGTGGGCAGCACCGCCGATACCGATAAGGATAACCGGGAACCACGGAGAGAATGTACCCAATGGCTGTGCCAGCAATACCACCAACGGGAAGAAAGCAAAAATCAACATTGCCTTCATACGGGCAGCATAAGGATTCATACCTGTCTTATTAATAAAGATAGTCGGGAGCTTACCGCCATAGATAGACAACATTGTTACGGCATAAAGGGTGAAAATCAAAGCCATTCCCAGTCCATCGGAAGTCTTGATGTCAAATTGAGTATTCAGGTAAGACGGAGTCCAGAACAAGAAGAACCACCACACACCGTCGGTCATAAACTTGCCGGCAGCGAAAGCCCATGTCTGCTTGTAAGTGAAACATTGAAGGAAAGACATCTTCTTTTCTTCTTTCACCTCTTCAATCACAGGGGCAGCGCCTTCTTCATATTTATCCTGTTCGATATAATCAAGTTCGGCTTTGTTGACGTGTTTACTCTTTGAAGGAGCATCATACATGAATACCCACATACCCATCCAGACAAAACCAAGCGCACCGATTACGATAAATGCCATTTCCCAGCCCCATGCTTTTGCGATCAACGGAATGGAAACGGGAGCGATCAAGGCACCAATAGAGGCACCGGCGTTAAAGATAGAAGTAGCGTAAGCGCGGTCCTTTTTAGGGAAGTATTCAGCCGTTACTTTGATAGCAGCCGGGAAGTTGCCCGCTTCACCGAGTGCGAGGATACAGCGAGCGGCAAGGAAGCAGTACATACTGACGGTAGCCAGTACAACAACTACGTCACCGGTAGCAGCCATTAGTTCGGCTGCGCTGTGCAAACCTACATATTGTTCGGTCACAATTCCGCAGAGTGCGTGCATACAAGCACCTGCCGACCATACACCGATTGCCCAGAGATACCCTTTTTTGGTGCCCATCCAGTCGATGAAGCGACCGGCAAACAGCATACATATTGCATATACAATAGAGAATACGGAAGTGATAGTACCGTAGTGTACTTCATTCCAATGGAATTCCGGTTTGATAAATTCGTCCCAGGTCAGCGATAGCACCTGGCGGTCGAGATAATTAACTGTTGTTGCAAAAAATAGCATAGCACAGATAGTCCATCTGTAGTTTGTCATTTTTTCGCCTGTTTTTTGAAATGCATTCATGATAATGGATTTAATAGATTTTGATTTGCTGACAAAGGTCGGTATTTCGAATGAAAGTTATTTGTAATAATTGGTCAAAATCATGTATAATTCGTTGCATTATAGGATGATTTTGTTGCATAGTATATGTCAGGTGTTACATTTGTATTCTTTGGGAGAAGAATATGATAAATCCGGAAAACTTCATTCTTTCCTTATACAGAGGAATGAATGAAGTTTCTCGGATTGTTTATATGGTTGCAGAGATGCGCAATGATTAGCGCATTTCTGTATATTTAATCTTATCCATATCTCCGTAGTCGAGGTTTTCACCAGCCATGCCCCAGATGAACATATAGTTGCTTGTTCCGGCAGCAGCGTGGATAGACCATTCCGGTGACATGATAGCCTGTTCGTTCTGCATCCATACGATGCGTTCTTCCTGAGGCTCGCCCATGAAGTGGCAGATAGAGTTGCCGGTCGGTACATTGAAGTAGAAGTATGCCTCGATGCGGCGGCTGTGAGTATGTGCAGGCATCGTGTTCCATACGCTACCCGGTTTCAGTTCCGTCAATCCCATTTGCAGTTGGCAAGGACCTTCTTCAAGTACATTGTTTACAATCAACTGGTTGATAACGCGGTCGTTGCTTTCTTCCAATTTTCCGGCAGGGAAAGAGTTGGCTTTCAGAGAGCCTTTACGTCCGTCAATCGTAATTAACTGCGTTTTGTATTCTTTGTGAGCAGTAGCAGAGTTGATGTAGAACTTGGCAGGATTGCTTGAGTCTTTGCTCTTGAAAGTCACTTTCTGCTTGCCTCTACCAACGTACAGTGCATCTTTGAACTTCAATGTATATTCTTTGCCGTCTACGGTCACGATTCCTTCGCCACCTACGTTGATAACCCCCAGTTCGCGGCGTTCAAGGAAAAACTTAGCTTTCAGCGGATCGATTGTTTCCAGTACCAGTTCTTTTGTTGTAGGCACGGCACCACCGAAGATAAAACGGTCGTACATAGAATAAGTAACGTTGATTTCGTTCGGAACCATTACTTTTTCCATAAGGAAGCTACTACGCAGGCGGTTTGTATCATACGTTTTCACGTCTTGCGGATTGCAAGCCACTTGCATCTTGTAATTCACCTGGGCAGAAGCAGACATCGCTGCGATACCCAACATCATTGCAATTGCTAATTTTTTCATCTTTCGAATCTTTATTTGAATTATATATTATGTACTATTTGTTGTTCAATGCTTCTTTTGCATCATTTCTCGTCATGCGGATGCGGTTGTAGATAGCCATTCCGAGTGCGAGTACCACGAGGATTGCCGGGCCGATAATCTTCAGGCTGTAAGTCAGGTGGAAGATACCCCAGCAGAAAAGACTGGAAGCAAAGTCGAGTGCGCCGCCTTCAAAGCCTGCGGGGATATTCACTGTCGGGTCGCCCGTAGCAGCATATACGTCTTTTGCGGCCAGGGTGAAGAAACCTGCCAGTTCCGTTACGAAATACAAACCTACGATTAATGCTACCAGTCCGATAATAAACGATTTCACTACATTACCTTTCGTGATAGGCAGAATCATCGGGAACAGGTAGAACATACCCGCCAGAGATGCCAGCGGAAGGAACCGGTTGCCCGGCAGAATGACTGCAAGGAATATAGTTACGGGAATCAAAAGCAGGGATACCACCAGTGTCGTCGGGTGTCCGATAACCAAAGCGGGGCTCATACCGATACTCAGTCCGGCACTGTTCTTATATTTTTTTGCGATCAGTTCGCGAGTAGCGTCGGAGATCGGTTTCAGACCTTCGATAAAGAGGCTGGTGATACGTGGAATCAACTCCATTACCGCGCCCATTTTGATACCCAGACCTAATATGCTCGGAATGCTGTCTACCACTTCTTTCCAGCTTCCGCAACCCAGTGCGCCGATACCGCAACCAATTACGATACCCAGAAACAAGGGTTCACCCATTAAGCCGAATTTCTTTTTCAATCCTTCAGAGTCGATATTCAGTTTGTCGAATCCCGGAATTTTATCCAATAGTTTGTTGATTACGATAGCAAACGGAACGAAACTTTGGCAGAAAGGTTGCGGGATAGAGATTCCGTCCATTTTATCATAGAACTTCTGAAAAGCAGGAGCGGTAAGGTCTGCCATTACCAGCGTGATGATGTAGCAGATGATAGCTGCAAAGAATCCCCAATAGATATTGTCGGAAGCAAAGTATACGATAGCGCCGATAAATGCAAAGTGCCAGTAGTTCCAAAGGTCGATATTGACGGTACGGGTTGTTTTAGTCAGCAACATTAATAAGTTAATTCCCAGACAAACAGGGATGATGAAAGCACCGACTGAGGTATTGTAAGCTACCGCCGCAGCAGAAGGCCACCCCATGTCGAAAATTCCTAATTCCAATCCGTAGATTTCAACCATTTTACTTAATGCCGGACCCAGACTGCTGGTAAGCACTGCCGTCACTACTGATAAACCAACGAAACCGACACCAACCAACAAACCGCTCTTGAGCGCTTTGGGAAGTTTAATACCGATACATACTCCTAAAATCGTGAAAATGATCGGCATCATTACTGCCGCTCCAAGACCGATAATGTACTTAAATACTTCTTCCATTCTGTTCTATTTTTCTCTGTTTTAATGATAATTTACTGTGTTTCCCCAGAGGGCATTAGTTTTAAACCGTGCCAAAAGTAAGACCTTTTTTGCTTTCTTCCAAAACGAAACTCTTAATTTATCAGATATTGCATCAAAAATGGACATTTTTGACGTTTGCGTGCACAAAAATAGTCGTTTCCGTACACGAAAAACAAAAAATGCACCTAGTTGATTAAAAATTCCTATCCGGTTTGGAAGAAATACACTACTTTCGTAGCGTGAAAAACGAGTATGTTGAATCCTTAAAATAACAAACCATGAGACGAACCCTTGCATCTGTTCTTTTTATATTGCTTACACTGGCTGCAATCATTCCCCCGATGTCGGCGCAGCAGGTAGATAAGAAACTCCCCTGGTCTGTACGAATGACTCAATCAGAAATGATCCGTTGGCCGGAATCTTGGCAACTCGACTTTCAGCCTAAGCTAAAGTGGGATTATTGTCACGGTCTTGAATTGGGAGCCATGCTTGATGTCTATGATACGTATGGTGACAAGAAAATCCGCGACTACGCCATTGCATACGCAGATACAATGGTGCACGCCGACGGAACGATTACCGCCTATAAATTAACCGATTACAGTCTGGATCGCATCAATTCCGGGAAAATTCTTTTCCGTATTTATGAGCAAACCAAAGATCCGAAATACAAGAAAGCGCTCGATCTGCTTTACAGCCAGTTTGAAGGACAGCCCCGTAATGATGATGGCGGTTTTTGGCACAAGAAAATTTATCCGCATCAGATGTGGCTGGACGGACTTTACATGGGAGCTCCTTTTTATGCAGAATATGCATTCCGCAACAACCTTCCGAAAGACTATGCGGATATAATTAACCAGTTTGTCACTTGCGCCCGCCATACTTACGACCCGAAAAACGGACTTTACCGTCATGCGTGTGATGTCAGTCGCACCGAACGTTGGGCGGATCCGGTCACGGGGCAGTCGAAGCACTGCTGGGGACGTGCTATGGGGTGGTATGCCATGGCGTTGGTAGATGCGCTGGATTTTATTCCGAAGCACGAAGCAGGGAGGGATTCGCTGCTTGCTATTCTGAATAATATTGCTGTGCAGGTAAAGAAACTGCAAGACCCGAAAACCGGAGGCTGGTATCAGGTCATGGATAGAAGCGGAGATCAAGGAAACTATGTCGAATCGTCCTGTTCCGCCATGTTTATCTACTCCTTGTTTAAGGCTGTCCGCAAGGGATATATTGATAAATCTTATCTGGATGTAGCGTTGAAGGGCTATAAAGGTTTCCTTGATAATTTTATCGAAGTGGATAGGAACGGCCTGGTAACCATAACCAAGGCTTGTGCAGTAGCCGGGTTGGGAGGAAAAGTATATCGTTCCGGTGATTACGACTATTATATTAATGAAACAATCCGTAATAACGACCCCAAAGTTGTGGGGCCATTTATCATGGCTAGCTTGGAATATGAACGTTTACAAAAGTAATTTATGCCGATGAAAGGGACTATTTTTAAAGGGATATTGCTAATTCTCTTTCTTGGTGTAGGAGAAACGGCAGTTTATTCGCAACAACAGCAGCGCAAAGATACGTTGGTCGTCACACGCGACGGGACAGGAGATTACCGCAATATTCAGGAAGCAGTGGAAGCGGTCCGCGCTTTTATGGATTACACGGTGACAATTTATATCAAGAACGGCACGTATAAAGAGAAGCTGGTAATTCCCTCTTGGGTCAAGAACGTTCAGTTGGTAGGCGAAAGCGCCGAAAATACGATTATCACCTACGACGACCATGCCAATATTAACAAAATGGGAACATTCCGCACGTACACCGTCAAGGTATCGGGCAACGATATTACTTTCAAGGACTTAACGATTGAAAATAATGCGGCTCCTTTGGGACAGGCCGTGGCACTTCATACCGAGGGTGACCGGCTGATGTTCATAAACTGCCGTTTTCTGGGAAATCAGGACACTATCTATACCGGTTCGGAAGGGGCACGGCTCTTATTTACCAACTGTTACATCGAAGGTACTACCGACTTTATCTTCGGACCTTCCACTGCACTTTTCGAATACTGTGAGCTGCATAGCAAACGTGATTCGTATATCACTGCCGCTTCTACTCCTCAAAATATAGAATTTGGCTATGTCTTCAAGAATTGCAAGCTGACTGCTGCTCCGGGAGTGAAAAAGGTCTATCTGGGCCGTCCGTGGCGTCCGTATGCAGCGACAGCTTTTATTAACTGTGAGTTTGGAAACCATATCCGTCCCGAAGGTTGGCACAACTGGAAGAATCCGGAGAATGAAAAAACAGCCCGTTATGCCGAATTTGGCAATACGGGCGAAGGCGCAAAGACTGAAGGACGTGTGGCATGGGCCGAACAGCTTACAAAGAAAGAAGTATTGAAGTATACACCGGAGAATATCTTTAAAGAAGATAGCAATTGGTATCCTTATAAATAGGAACAGATAAGATGTCCGATCGGTTGGGGAGCTTGAAGCTTTTGTTTCCTAAGCTCGAAATCCTGGTTCCGAGGCGGGGAACTGTAGTTTCTCTATGTGGGAACTGGAGTTTCTGCGTGTGGAAACTAGAGTTTCTAACGCTTGAAACTAAAGTTTCAGAGCCTTGAAACTGAACTTGTTCAGGTGCAAGACAAAATGTTGCAGGTGGCAGATAAAACGAAGAAGAACTAAAAGAGCGTGAAGAATATGAAAACACTAGGGGCTAAAATGATAGGATTACTGGTAGCAGCCTTTATCCTCTGTTCCGCATTTCGTGCGGATAAACCGGTCGTAACTGTCTTTATGATAGGAGATTCTACTATGGCCAATAAGAAACTGGACGGAGGAAATCCCGAACGTGGCTGGGGAATGGTACTTCCCGGATTCTTCTCCGAGGATATCAGGATAGATAATCATGCTGCCAATGGTCGAAGTTCCAGAAGTTTTATCAGTGAAGGCCGCTGGGAAAAAGTCATTTCTAAGGTGAAAAAGGGAGATTATGTCTTTATCCAGTTCGGGCACAATGATGAAAAAGCTGATCCCACCCGCCATACCGATCCCGGAACCACCTTCGATGATCATCTCCGTCGCTACGTGAACGAGACTCGAGCCAAAGGGGGAATCCCCGTATTGTTCAATTCCATTGTCCGCCGTAACTTTGTTCAGCCTAAGGACACTTCCATTTCAAAAGATGTCCGCCGGACACCGGGGGAAAGTGAACCGCCCAAAGAAGGAACCGTTTTATTCGATACTCACGGAGCTTATCTGGATTCTCCGCGTAATGTGGCGAAAGAACTCAGAGTTGCATTTATTGATATGAATAAGATAACACACGACTTGGTGGAAGGACTCGGTCCGGTAGAGTCAAAGAAACTGTTCATGTTCGTCGAACCGGATCAGGTTCCCGCCTTCCCGAAAGGCCGCGAAGACAATACTCATCTGAATGTATATGGTGCACGTGTGATTGCCGGGTTGGCAGTAGAGGCAATCGGCAAAGCAGTTCCGGAACTGGCACCATATATCCGCCACTATGATTACGTGGTGGCACAAGACGGAAGCGGTGATTTCTTCACCGTTCAGGAAGCGATTAATGCGGTTCCCGATTTCCGTAAGAACATCCGCACCACGATTCTGATACGTAAAGGTACTTATAAAGAAAAGATTATCATCCCCGAAAGCAAGATTAATGTCGCCTTGATCGGAGAAGAAGGCGCGACGTTGACCAATGACGACTTCGCCAACAAGAAAAATGTATTTGGCGAGAACATGGGAACTTCCGGTTCATCGAGCTGCTATATTTATGCACCGGACTTTTATGCAGAGAATATCACTTTTGAGAACTCCGCCGGTCCCGTCGGGCAGGCAGTTGCCTGCTTTGTCTCCGCCGACCGTGCCTTCTTCAAGAACTGTCGCTTTTTAGGTTTTCAGGATACCCTCTATACTTACGGCAAGCAAAGTCGTCAATATTATGAGGACTGTTACATCGAAGGAACAGTTGATTTCATTTTCGGTTGGTCTACGGCTGTCTTTAACCGTTGCCACATTCACAGCAAACGGGACGGCTATGTGACCGCACCTTCTACCGACCAAGGGAAAAAGTATGGCTACGTCTTCTATGATTGTAAGCTCACCGCATCACCTGAAGCGAAGAAAGTATATCTCTCCCGTCCCTGGCGTCCGTATGCCCAAGCCGTATTTGTCCGTTGCGAACTGGGACAGCACGTCCTTCCCGAAGGCTGGAACAACTGGGGGAAGAAGGAAAACGAGAAAACTGCTTTTTATGCAGAGTATGACAGTCGTGGCGAAGGTGACAATCCGAAGGCACGTGCCGCTTTCTCCCATCAGTTGAAAACTCTTAAAGGATATGAGATAGAAACAGTGCTGGCCGGTGATGACGGGTGGAATCCGGTAAAAAACGGAAATCATCTGTTAGATGTAAAACGTTGAACTCTTATGCCTGAAACTGAAAACTTGTTTTATTGAATAACCTGTTTCTGCTAAATAGCTGGTAAAGATAGTATTAAAATCCTGTTATTTTTCTATCTTTACGCCACAGAACCGAGTGATATGATGAAGAAAACTTTACTTTCAGTGATTCTCCTGCTAGCTATTGTGTTCACGGCACATACACAGCAGCATTGCTTTTTCACCCATTACTCTACTGAGGACGGACTGTCGCAAAATACAGTCATGAGCATTCTTCAGGACCATAAAGACAATCTTTGGTTTGCCACCTGGGATGGTATTAACCGTTTTAATGGGTACACTTTCAAAACTTACAAGGCACGACAGGGAAATTACATCAGTCTGACCAATAATCGGGCGGACCGTATGTATGAAGACCGTTACGGTTTTCTCTGGCTGTTGACCTATGACAACCGCGTTCATCGCTTTGATCCGAAAACGGAAACTTTCGAGCAAGTGCCCGCAGCCGGTGAGGAGGGGAGTGCATTCAATGTACATACCATTGAAGTAATGCCGAACGGAACTGTCTGGCTGCTGACTGAAAACGACGGTGCGATTCGCATTCTGACTCATCCCGACGAGGATCATCGGCTGACATGGGATATTTATTCCAATAAGACGGAATTGTTTCCCTCTTTACACGTGTTTAAAGTACATCAGGACAAAGCCGGTAATGACTGGCTGCTGACAGACAACGGGTTGGGCATGATTCGTCCAGGAGACAAAGAACCTGTTTCTTATTTTACGGAAACCAAAGGAAAGCTTAGCGGAATGAACCAGGCTTTCTATGCCGTGCAGGAACGTGATGAGGATATTTGCTTTGCTTCGGACCACGGACGTGTCTGGGTATATCAGAAAGGAAGCGGAGAATTTGTATTGCTCGAACTTCCGACCAAAGGGCGGATCACCTCCATTCATACGGTTGCACCGGATATGTCGGTCATCACTACGGATTCGGACGGTTTCTTTACCTGTAATCTGAAAACGAAAGCATCGGTACACTATTCATTTCTGACTTGCAAGGAGTTACCTGCCAAACCCATTCTATCGGCTTATGTAGACCGTTCTTCGGAAGTCTGGTTCGAACAGGAAGAACCGGGTGTGGTAGCTCATTTCAATCCGTTTACCGGAGTAGTGACGCGTGAGCAGATTCTTATTGAATATAGTAATCCTGAACGTTCGCGTCCTGCTTTTCATATCCATGAGGATGTGAACGGCTATCTGTGGGTACACCCGTATGGAGGTGGTTTCTCATATTTTGATCCTCAGAAGAAGCGGTTGGTTCCTTTTTATAACGGACTGGGTAGCCGTGACTGGCGTTTCTCCAATAAGATTCACTCGGCTTTCTCCGACAAACAAGGGAATTTGTGGATGTGTACCCATTCCAAGGGATTGGAAAAGGTGACTTACCGTAATGTTCCTTTTTCAATGATGACTCCCGTACCGCAGGAATATGAATCACTACATAATGAGATACGTGCCCTCTGTGAAGACAAACAGGGGAATCTCTGGGTCGGTGTGAAGGACGGTATACTTCGTATATATGACGCCGATCGAACTTATAAGGGATATCTGACGGAAAACGGCATAATTTCCACTGTCGGCACTCCCGTGAAGGGAACAGCCTATTTTATCATTCAGGATTCGAAAGGAGTGATCTGGATTGCGACAAAAGGTGACGGGCTGATCCGTGCCGAGGCAACCTCTCCTTCGGGAATGTCGTACAAGCTGACCCGTTATCTTCACCAAGAGGATGATATGTATAGCTTGAGCGATAACAATGTGTATTGTGTGTACGAAGATCATAACGGGAGAATCTGGGCGGCTACCTTTGCCGGTGGTATCAATTATCTCACGGAGAATGAGGACGGAAAGGTTTTGTTTATCAATCACCGTAACCATTTGAAAGGTTATCCTATTGATCCCTGCTACAAGGCTCGTTTTATCACTTCCGACAATAACGGCCGTTTGTGGGTGGGAACGACGACGGGTGCCGTAGCCTTTGACGAGAATTTCGAGAAACCGGAAGATGTACAGTTCTATCACTTCTCCCGTATGCCGAACGATACACAAAGTTTGAGTAACAATGATGTGCACTGGATTATCCCCACTACGGATAAGGAACTTTATCTGGCTACCTTTGGTGGCGGACTCAACAAACTGATCTCTATCAGTGAAGACGGACATGGGGCGTTTAAGTCTTACTCGGTGCAGGACGGGCTTCCTTCGGATGTACTGCTTTCCATTCGCGAGGACGATAAACAGAACTTATGGATTAGTACGGAGAATGGAATCTGTAAATTCATCCCCTCCGAAGAACGGTTTGAAAGTTATGATGAGCGTAGTATAACTTTCCCAGTACGTTTTAGTGAGGCGGCTTCCACATTGACCGCGAAAGGCAATATGCTGTTCGGTGCCAGTGGAGGGGTTTTTATCTTCAACCCGGATTCTATCCGTAAGAGTAGTTATGTGCCTCCGATCGTGTTTTCTAAATTAACAGTAGCCAATGAGGATGTTGTGCCCGGGGAACAATCGTTGTTGCAGGCAGATATTGATGATACGGAGCAGCTGGTGCTTTCGCACGATGAGAATATCTTCTCTGTACAGTTTGCAGCGCTCGATTATACCAATCCGCAGAATGTGCAGTATGCCTACATTTTGGACGGATTTGAAAAACAATGGACCTTTGCCGACAAGCAACGTAGTGTGACTTATACGAATCTTCCGAAAGGGGAGTATGTGCTTCGTGTCCGTTCTACAAACAGTGATGGTGTGTGGGTAGAGAATGAACGTGTGCTGGATATTGTCATTCTTCCCTCGTTTTGGGAAACTCCGGTGGCATACGTACTCTATGTGCTGTTGATTCTAGTTATCATTCTTGTGGCAGTTTATATCCTGTTTACTATTTATCGGTTGAAGCATGAGGTATCCATAGAACAGCAGATTTCGGATATAAAGCTGCGTTTCTTCACTAATATTTCCCATGAACTTCGTACGCCGCTGACGCTGATTGCGGGTCCCGTTGAACAAGTCTTGAAGAATGATAAGTTACCGGAGGACGTCCGTGAACAGTTGGTGGTGGTAGAGAGGAATACTAACCGTATGCTTCGTCTTGTCAATCAGATTCTGGACTTCCGCAAGATTCAGAACAAGAAGATGAAGATGCAGGTGCAACGTGTGGATGTCGTGCCCTTTGTCCGTAAGGTCATGGATAATTTCGAAGCCGTAGCCGAGGAACATCGGATTGATTTCCTGTTTGAGACGGAGAAACAGCATTTGTTTCTTTGGGTGGATGTGGATAAGTTGGAAAAGATTGTGTTTAACCTGCTTTCCAATGCTTTCAAATATACGCCGAACGGCAAGATGATTACGATTTTTATTCGTGAAGATGAGAATACCGTTTCGATCGGTGTACAGGACCAGGGAATCGGTATTGCGGAAAACAAGAAGAAGTCGTTGTTTGTCCGCTTCGAGAATCTGGTGGATAAGAATCTTTTCAATCAGGCTAGTACGGGCATCGGGCTTTCGTTGGTAAAGGAACTTGTGGAGATGCATAAGGCTACAATTTCCGTTGACAGCCGTTTGGGAGAAGGGAGTTGTTTCAAGGTTGACTTCCTGAAAGGGAAAGAACATTATGACGAAGAAGTCGAATTTATCCTTGACGATGCGGAAGCTCCGGTAAGAATGGGGCAGGTGGTGGACATTGCCAATGCATCGCTTCAATCTGAAACTCTTGTAACGGCAGCTGGTCCGGAGTTTGAGAAATCGTCTTCGGAGGAAGAACCGTTAGCGGAAGATACTTCTAAAGAGTTAATGTTGTTAGTCGAAGATAATCAGGAGTTGCGTGAGTTTCTGCGCAGCATCTTTACTCCGGTATACAGGGTGGTGGAGGCGGCCGACGGAATGGAAGGCTGGAGTAAAGCGTTGAAGTATTTGCCGGATATTATTATCAGTGATGTGATGATGCCTGAAAAGGATGGCATCGAAATGACACGTGAACTGCGTGCGGATATGATGACCAGCCATATACCTATTATTCTGCTTACTGCCAAGACTACTATCGAAAGCAAATTAGAAGGACTGGAGTACGGTGCAGATGACTATATCACGAAACCTTTCAGTGCCACCTATCTGCAAGCCCGTGTAGAAAACTTGTTGATACAGCGCAAGAAACTGCAAAGTTTCTATCGCGATAGCCTGATGCATATCAACATGGCTGCTGTTCCTGAAGATCTGCCTGTATCAGCAGAGGGGGAATCAAGAGAAGAAAACAGGACTGAACCGGAGCAGGAAGTACAACCTGCTGTTCCCGATATGTCTCCTAACGATCGTAAGTTTATGGATAAATTGGTGGAACTAATGGAGCAGAACATGGATAATGGCGAGTTGGTGGTGGATGATTTGGTACGCGAACTGGCTGTCAGTCGTTCGGTATTCTTCAAGAAACTGAAAACGCTTACCGGATTAGCGCCTATCGAGTTTATCAAAGAAATCCGTATTAAACGTGCTACACAATTGATTGAAACCGGAGAGTTTAATATGACGCAGATTTCATATATGGTCGGGATCAATGACCCGCGTTATTTCAGCAAATGTTTCAAGGCGCAGGTGGGGATGACGCCGACGGAGTATAAAGAGAAAGTGGGGAGATAATACGAGTTTAGGCACAGAGTTCTTCCTTCATGTGAAGATACTAAAAAGAGAGGTCACTTCATTCCGATGAAGTGACCTCTCTTTTTAGTATCTATGTTGTTCGTGATTTATGGCAGCCAGCGCGGGTCACCAAAACCATAACTCTGATAAAGTTCATCAGTGATAGTGAAATCAGCCTTATCCGGGTTGGCGAACGGATTGTTCTCAAGAACATTTCCTTCTGTGTCGAAGCACGTTACTGTTGTGTCCGTATTGCCTTCAGCCAATGAGATCAAGTTCTTACAGTTGTGGTAATAATTGTTCGAGTAGGTTGGCTTTCCTACGGCACTTGAGTTGGCAAAGCCGCGTTTGTTGTTGAAGTTGGCAATTACGTTGTTGGTAAACGTGTTGGTGTTACCCTTGAATCGCAGATAGAAGAAGCGATAGTTGGCTTCACCGTTACCTACATTATAGAATGTACATTTATCAATCGAAGTTACCATGTTTGCAGTTACGCTGTTTGATGCGTCATCGGCACGTAGTACGTCCCGTTTGGAGGCGGAGTTATAGATTGTGGAACTTGAAATGGTGAGATTGTTCCAACCACCTTTACGGCTATCAATAAAGTCACCACCGTCACACACGATATCATGAATGAGGGAGTTTTCTATCTTGATAGTATTTGGTACTGCTGCAACATTGATGTAAATAAGTCCTTTAATATAGTTTCTTATTTCACACCCGTTAATGGTAAGGTCACCGAATCCTCCTTCCTTTTTGTATTCAATAGCCTGACTGCCATCAGTATTCGTTCCATCTAACACAACCTGATAGAGATAGAGTGAAGCGCCGTTATAGATATGGATACAAGTGTTGATTACCGGTGGCTCGGCAGAATTCTTAGCAGCAATGACTACATTATTATTAATTTGTAATTTGGCTGCTGTCAGCACATATTCACCGGGTGCAAGAGCAAATTTACTGCCTGGTGTTGCATCTTGAATAGCAGAAATCCAATCGTCAGCAGGAGTAAGTTCGATAGCATCACTCAAATCCAGATTAGTGGTGAAAGTAGAATAACCACGAGTCTTTTCACCTAACTTCAATGTAGCTCTGTAATTGGTTTCCGGTGTAAGACCTGTGATAGTGGCGGAGCCGGAAGATATGTCGGTTGAATTCAGCGTATACGTCACAGTATTGGCACTGGAGTTTGCGGTAGTAGGAGCACAGATGACAGCATCGACCTCAATACCCGGTGTCCATGTTACTTTTACAGAAGTGCTCTGAATGTCACCGGCTTTTACCTTTTTCATGTTCTGTTCGGGGTTGGTTGTACGCTTGATGTCAACCCATTTGGATGTGCGGGAAGAATTGTTTTCATCAATGGCTCTTACGCGGATGTAATAATCAGTCTCTCCGATAAGATTGGTTAAAGTCTTTTCGGTTAAAGTTGTGGTATATGAGGCATCCGGTGTACGTTGGTCATAGTCGGGACTGTCCGCATAAACTTCAAGTTCGTAAGAGGTAGCTCCTGACATTTCATTCCAACTGACAATGATGTTTACTTCCTGTGAAATACGTGCAGTGATGCCGGTTGGCGACAAGACACGATTAAGAACTAAATCATTGATATCATCTGGTTCACTACATGATGTCACTGCAACACTACCCAGGCAAACGGCAGCTAATGTACAAATTGATAGTATATATTTTTTCATTGTTGTTTAATCATTTAGTTAGTTAATACCACTCGTAATTAGAAAGATTAGGATTATCATTCAAGTTGACGTTAAAGATAGGCCAGTATTGATATTTGTCTGGGTCGCGAACATAGAGATAGTCAATAACATCTTCCAGGGCATTATCTTTGATCCAAGTGGATGCTTCGCCCTTACTGTCTGAAAATTCGGTATAGCCTTCCGGATTAATATCCATTTCACCATAGTTCAGACCGTAAAGGTTCAGTTTTGCATCCTTTTCGGTAGTCTCTATACCATTACGAGTCCAGGTATATGCGCTCATTTTATAATATGCATGGCCTGATAGCTGGCTGTAAGGATGTTTAGAATCATAATCGGTCAAACTCACAATAGCTTTCATCTTGTTTTTTGTCTCGTCCATTTTACTTTTCAACATTCCCCAACGGATAAGATCAGCTTTACGGATCAGTTCTCCGGCAAACTCATAAGCTCTCTCGTCAACAATTGCCTGGAACATCTTTTCTTTACTGAGAGCTGCTTCTGCAACATAAGCTGTAACTTCTGTTGCACGGTCGGAGGTCGCAAAAGCGCGGTTGCGAATCTTAGTCAGGTAAGGAACGGCAGCAGATGCACCATTCAATTCGTTTTCCAGTTCGGCGCGCATCAGTACGATGTCGGCATAACGCATATATTGTCTGTTGATACCGTCATCGTTTCCGGTAGGAATCATACGGTTCGTCCATTCATAACGCAACTTTCCGAAACTCCAGCTTTTGAAAGACTGAAGAGTTTGTACACCTTTTGTCCATTGGAATGGGCAGCAAGTTATATCACGGCGCAAGTCCTTTACTGAATAGTCAAAGAAGAAAGTTGGTGTAGGACCAACCTGGCTTCCCTGAAGCATGGTTGTCATATTGTCGGCAGTGGTATGCTTGATACCGAAAGTGTACATGATACGTCCGCGTGCGGGGTTATTGCTATAACCTATCTCGAACAATGATTCACTGCCTGCATTGATAACATCTCCTGAGATTCCGTTGTTGTTGAAGATATCTTCAAAATTTGATTTCAAAGCCACGTAAGTGCCTTCCTGTTCCATTACATCTTTACAAGCTTGCAGTGCGATAGGGTAGAGACGTGTTTTGGATAGTTCCGGATCCGTACTTAAACGGTTTTCTCCGTCAAGACGCTGAGCGTAGCCGGATGCTTGCAGGCATACGCGGGCCAGGAGACCTTTTACGAAGACTTTGTTCACGCGTTCCACTGTTTGTGTGGCGTCTATCTCATTAGGCCACGCGCAAAGGTCTTGTGCCTCTTGCAAATCAATGATGAGCTGCTTGTAGATGACATCACGGTCTTCGCGTCCTGAATACATATTGTCGGCGTTCAATGAAGTCAGGCGTGCGGGAACATCTCCCCACATATTAATCAGGTCAATATAATGTAAGGCACGTAGCGTGAGCGCTTCCCCCAACAATTGTTTCATATTGGCATTTGTCAGGTCTGCATATTCACGAAGACCTTCAATAGCCAGATTGGCACGTTCGATAGCGGCATATATCTTAGCCCAAAGGTCGGTCCCGGTACTGGTGTTCATTTGATCGTTTCCGACTCCGGCATTGTATGTTGCCAAGTCTGCCTTTCCGTCGGCCTTGTCCGAACTGTTATAGTATTCTATATCTGTATTGTATCCATACCAAATGGCACGTGCACGATAGTTTTGCTCTCCAAATTCCTGATAGATATTGGCAATGGTGCCTTGCGCATATTCATAAGTACTGAAAATGTTCTTACCGTCTAAAGATGAAGGAGAACTTTGATCTAAGAAATCACTGCAAGAAGACAGACTAGCAAGAAGGGCGATAGCTGTCAATGATTTAATCGTTATATTTTTCATTTCTTTTTCGTTTTAGAAGTTTAAGTTAAGACCTATTACAAACTGGCGGCTCTTCGGGTATGCAGAGTAGTCTACTCCCGGAGTAAGAGCTGTTTTGTTTCGGGTGGAAACTTCAGGGTCGAAGCCTGAATAACCGGTCAGACAAAATACATTATAACATGTGGCGTAGAAACGCAAATTGTTAATACCCACTTTTCTAGTCAGGGACTGCGGTAGAGTATAACCTACTGTTAATGTAGACAGACGTAGGAAGGAGCCATCTTCAACAGCCCAGTCGGTCAATACATAACTGGTATAGGGTGACCACATGGTAGTATTGGCGTTTAATGCAGCCAACTGTGCGGGATCGTTTACCAAGTTTCCGTTGGCGTCAAGGTTTGTCCAACGTTTGCCTTCGGCCATAATGTCGATCATGTTACGGTAATAGTATTGATAGGACGAAGTATATTCAATCTTATTGGCATTATAAACGTCATTACCGATGCTGTAAGTGAAGTTTGCACTCAAATCAAAACCATATACGCGACCTGAAAGGGCGAAACCACCACTGGCTTTAGGATTGGTATTACCGATAACGGTACGGTCTTTTTCATCAATGACATTGTCACTGTCGTCTATATTCTTCAGTTTTAAGGCACCCGGACGGAGATAACTGGCACCGATAACACCTGCATTGCTTGCTACATCTTGTTTCAATACCCATTTTTCACCGCTGGCATAATAGTCTTCAAAGTCACTTACTTCATAACGTCCGGCAGTTACATATCCGTAGATCTCACCTACTGAATGGCCTGGTTTCACGATGAAGTCATCCTGAATCTGTGTTGAGGCCCAACCGGATGATGCCGGATATTGTGATAATGTACCCAGGTTCTTTACTTTGTTTTTATTGAAACCTACGTTACCATTGAAGCTCAGCTCATAGTTTTTCTTGCTGATGATGTTCCAGGTAAGAGATATTTCAAAACCTTTGTTCTCAGTCTTACCGAGGTTGCGGTACTGGTAGTCATAACCGGAACCGGAAACAGGGAATGCGATTAGTAAATCTTTAGTCGTATTCTTATAATATTCGATGCTACCGGTCAGCTTGCCACCGAATAAGGTATAATCCAAACCAACGTTACGGGTAACGGTCGTTTCCCATTTCAAGTCCGGATTGGATGCGTAGGAACCACTTTGACCTGAGGCAATGCCGCTTGTCCAATAAGAAGGGAATTGATTGAGCCAAGTAGTAGAACCGGAAGACCATACGGGAGAAGTCTGGTCGGCGGGAATATTGTTATTACCTGCGGTACCATAAGAAAAACGTATTTTCAAATCATCAAGCCAATTCTGGGTCTTCTCCATGAACTTTTCTGAGGAAATACGCCATGCTACGGCAGCTGAAGGGAAATATCCCCAACGATTGCCTTTAGAGAATTTGGAAGAACCATCGGCACGGAATGTACCGCTAATCAAATATTTGCTTTGGAAATCGTAATTGACACGTCCGAAGTAGGAAAGCAAGTTGTCGTCTGCGTTAGTATATTTGTCTACACTATAAGGGGTACCTTGTGAAGACAAGGCCCAAGCCTGAGAAGCAGTAAAGCTGACAGGAAAGAAGCTCAGACGGTCATCATTCAATGAACTTTTTTTATTGATAGTCTCTTCACCAACCAATACATTCAGGTTGTGATCTTTATTCTTGATGATATCTTTGAAGTTGTAATTTACTGTATTGGTATTGCGGAAAGTCTTACGCTGCGTGTCGGCAAAATAAGCCATCGGATGAACACCTTCTGTATCGGAACTGTTGGTACGTGCATTGTAAGTACTTGGACCATAATATTTCTTATCGGTATTGTAGTACCAGTCCAGACCGAACTCTGTTTTGAACTTGAAGTTCTTGAAGATTTCCCATGAAAAGCTTCCATTCATGTTGAAAGTCTGACGGTTCTGCTTGCGGTCCGTGTCATATACTGATGTAATCGGGTTTGTCAACTGAAAATCCGGGTCATAACTGTCACTCAAATCAGGAAAGTTAAACATCGGGTAGATCATAACGTTCTTCATGCGTGAGTCGGCTGAAGATACTTCACTCTTGCTTTCATTGGCACCTGCACCGTTTACTGTGGTATTGGCATAACGCATAGAGAAGTCGAGGCTGACTTTATCATTCACCTTGTGGTTAAGTTTTAAGCTTAAATTATCACGTCGGAAAGAAGACCCCAGCATGATAGCTTTGTCATTCATGTGGGCATATCCCATGTTGAATTTAGTTTTGTCCGAACCACCGCTAATTGTCAAGCTATGATTGAAGGTATTTCCTGTACGGCCGAATACTTGGTCTTGCCAGTCATTGGTTGGGGCGTTTTCATACAAGTCTGCATCTTGCCAGTTGCCGAAAAGACTGGTAAATTTGCTTTCATTACCTCTCAACAAGGCGTATTCTCTTTGCCATTTTACGTAATCAGTTGCGCTCAATGTCTCCAAGGTCTTTGCCATTTTTTTCCAGGAATAGTAGGTATTATAAGATACACTCAGTTTTCCTTCCTTTCCGCTTTTAGTCGTTACCAGGATTACACCGTTTGCACCGCGAGAACCGTAAATAGCTGTAGAAGATGCATCTTTCAGTACAGTCATATCCTCAATATCGGATGCGGGAATGTCGCTGATAGACTCTACCGGGAAACCGTCTACGATAAACAGCGGAGTATTGTCACCTGTGATAGAACCACCACCACGTACGCGAATCTTCATTTCTGCGTCAGGAGAACCTTCGGTAGTGGTGATTTGTACGCCCGCCATTTTACCTTGCAAGGCTTCTGTTGCCGAAGCTACGGGAACGGCGCTCAATACTTCGGAACTAACCGTAGCAACGGAACCTGTGATATCTTTCCGTTTGGCTGTACCATAGCCGATAACAACGACTTCATCTAATGCTTTGGTGTCGTCAGACAAAGTTACGTCGATTTTGTTTTTTCCTTTGATTGCAATTTCTTGTGTCTTCATACCGATGTATGAAACAATAAGAGTGGCATTGGCAGGAACTTTGAGAGAGAAATCACCATCCAGATTGGTAATCGTACCATTGGAGGTATTTCCTTTTTCTACGATGGAAGCACCGATAATTGGATCTCCGGTTGCATCTTTCACATTACCGGTTGCGGTAATAGTCTGCGCTGATACGCTTAGCGAAAAAACTGCTAATATCATTAGCAGTAAAACTCGCATGTTTTTCATTCTTTTAGACATCATTTTTCTTTTAATATATAGATTGTTAATATTATAAACATTCGGTTACTTGTAAGGCTTTGTTTGTGCAAAAATAAGTCATCGACAGCGCTATCTATGTGCAATAATTGTTTTTATCATGGGAAATATTGTTTTTCCACCTCTGAGTAACAAAAAAGCGGAAGTATTGCTATATACTTTCCGCTTTCCTGTGTCTGTTTGGAAGTGTTATGTGTCAAAATTCTATTTCTTTATGGGGAATAAATGATTGACCAGATTGTTCATATATACTTCCAGATTTGTGTATTCCGGACTTAAACTATACTTAGTACCATCGGCAGGGTCGTTCGGATCCAAATTATTTTTCTTTTCCCATTCATCCGGCATACCGTCACCATCGGTATCGACTAAAGTTACTTCCGATTTATATTCCGGCCATCCTCCTACATCCGATGGCTGGTCTATCATGCCGTTGGTGCTACCGTGGGAACCTTCATAAGTATAATTACCTTTGCGGGTTTCTTCTACAATGCGTTTGTCTATTATGTCACGACGATACGAAGCACCGGCATATTCGAGCACGTCTTTATATGCTTTTTTCGCAGATTGCAAGGAAGTACGTTCGGCTATATTGAAAGCTTTAGAGGACAACAACTTTTTTTCAGGTGCAAAGTCGTTCTTGATTACCAGTCCGTAGGCATTGTCTCTGTTCACTTTGTAAAGAGCTTCTTTTTGTTTATCGGTGAGTTTAGAACAAGTAGGGTCCATATAATTACCATTAAAGTAGAATATACCGTGGACACCGGCTTCATTCTTATTCGTTCCATCGTCGGCGTATGCGGTAAACAAACGTTTAAAAGAACCTTTTGTAGCGCTGAAAGGTCCCGGTTTATAATAGTTGTTAATGAAATTGTAGGAACCTCCTTCGCCGGCATAAGCTCCGTCACTACCATAATTATAGATTACATTATTGAATAAATCAACTTTTTCTTCTTCCGGTTTACCAGTATAGCGGCTTCCGCAAAGACGAGGAGTACGGTTGGTGTGATGAGCCAATAAGTTGTGATGAAAAGTTGCAGTCTGTCCTCCCCAAATGCCTCCATAGCCGTGAGCTCCTTTTTCATGAATGGAGTTGGCAAGGCTTTCGCTGATGATGCACCATTGGAGAGTGAAATTGCGATTATTATAAAAAGTGGCGCATTCATCGGTACTCCAACTCATGGAGCAGTGGTCAATGATAATATTTTGGTGGTTTTTGATGCCGTTCATAGCGTCGTCTCCTTTTTGTTTGATGTCAACTCCCATGCGTGAGCGGATAAAACGGACAATTACATTGTCGGCTTGAATGGAGAAAGTATAGTTTTTTAGGCAGATACCGTCACCTGGAGCTGTTTGTCCGGCAATGGTCAGGTCTCCATTGTTGACTCTCAGAGGTTTTTGCAGCTCTATGATTCCGTCTACTGCAAAAACGATTGTGCGAGTACCTTTTTGGTTGATAGCCCAACGGAAAGTTCCTTCGGAACCGTCATCGGCTAGTGAAGTCACTATATATACAGTACCTCCGGCACCTCCTGTTGTATACTTTCCGGCACCATCTGCTCCGGGAAAAGCTATAATTTTGTTTCGATCAGGGGTCGGATAGTCTTTCTTCTCATTATTGACACTTTTATTATCCTGTATATCAATGGATATATAGGTTGTCGCACTTACCATTATAGGAATAGTAAGTAAAATGCACAGTGCTGCCGGTAGTTTTTTATTCATGCTCTTTCTTTAGTTGATTATTGTTTTGATATGGAACTTTATTTTGATTTTCGT
>OFGI01000613.1_pt1 | contig 21906 bp, 28 predicted proteins | sample 1521751 | NCBI WGS metagenome assembly OFGI01 (sample SAMEA3504115, study PRJEB24116) | mouse gut metagenome | biome: mouse gut; feature: mouse-associated habitat; material: faeces | place: Denmark | collected 2011
GTAGGGGCTATGGGCATAGCTGCCATAAATACCGGTCGGGAATTTGAAGGAGCCATGAGCCAGGTCGCCGCCACCATGCTGATTGACAAGACCACGGCGGAGGGGCAAAAGGCTTTTGAAACATTGGAGAACGCCGCCAGGGAGTGCGGGGCAAGCACAGCCTTCTCAGCAACGGAGGCGGCGAAAGCCTTGAACTATTTAGCCCTTGCAGGTTACGACGCGGACAAGGCGGCGACGGCACTGCCGACCGTCTTAAAACTTGCAGGGGCGGGAGCCATGGACCTGGCGGCCGCCAGCGACATGGTAACGGACAGCATGAGCGCCCTGGGCATTGAGGCGACAGAAGCGAACCTTACGCAGTTCTCCGACCAGTTGGCACAGACAGCCAGCAAGGCGAACACCAGCGTCGCCCAGTTGGGCGAGGCTATTCTGACTGTAGGAGGAACGGCAAAAGGACTCGCCGGGGGAACGACGGAGCTTAACACAGCCCTCGGAATTTTGGCAGATAACGGACTAAAAGGAGCGGAAGGAGGTACACACCTTAGAAATATTATATTGAGCCTGCAGAACCCGACGGACAAGGCGGCGGCTTCGCTTAAGTCTTTGGGTGTTGACGTATACGACGCCCAGGGGAATATGCGCGGCCTTAACGACGTATTTAAGGATTTGCAGGGAGCCATGGACGGGATGGACAACGCCTCGAAAGACACCATACTTTCGACGCTGTTCAATAAGACCGACCTTACGGCGGCCAACGCCATGCTTGCAAATTGTACGGACCGTTTCGACGAGCTGTCCGCTTCGATTGAGAACAGCGCCGGAGCTTGCGAAAATATGTACGCTATTCAGCTTGACAACCTTAACGGAGATATTGACATTTTGAAGTCCGGTCTTTCCGATTTGGGAATCAGCATATACCAGGACCTTAATGGACCTTTAAGGGAAATGACCCAGTTAGCCACCAGCATGGTCGGGGAGCTTTCCGAGGCGTACAAGAGCGGCGGCATGGAGGGCATGGTCGGAGCGGTAGGCGGATGCATGGCTGAGGTAGTAAACACCATAGCGGACTACGCCCCTCAGGTAGTAAGCATGGGCGTGGACCTTTTGGAGAATTTCATAAGCGGGATAACAGACAACTCCGGGGCATTGGCAACGGCAGCGTCGGAAGTTATTACCGTTTTTGTCGAGGGGCTTTTTACCCTGGTTCCGCAGGTCATACTTGCCGGAATCGACATATTGACCCAGTTCGTGCAGAGCATGACCGCACAGCTTCCGCAGCTTATAAGTACCGGAACGCAGGCAATAGTAAACTTCGTAAACGGCATTATACAGCGATTGCCGGAGGTTATATCGACGGCCCTTACGTTGGTTCAGACACTTGTAAACAGCATAGGACAGAACGCCCCCATGCTTATAAGCGCAGCTATTCAGCTTATAGGAAATTTGGTTTTAGGCATAGTTTCCATGCTTCCACAGCTTCTGCAGATGGGAATACAGCTTATTTTGAGTTTGGCGCAGGGAATACTTTCTAACCTGCCCCAGATTTTACAGATGGGCGTACAGATTATTATAAGCCTTGTTTCCGGCATAACCCAGATGCTGCCCATGATTATACAAGGCGGCATACAGCTAATTATTTCACTTATCCAGGGAATTATAGCGAATTTGGGGAACATTGTGCAGGCAGCCGTCCAGATTGTTATAACACTGGCGACGGGCTTAATCCAGGCAATACCGCAGCTTATAGCGGCAATACCCCAGCTTGTAGGGGCGATCATTGATACGATTTTATCTACAAATTGGCTTGACGTAGGGATCCAGATTATTAAGGGCTTGATTGACGGAATACTCAGCACCGGAAAGAGCTTGTGGAACGCGATTAAAAGCCTATTCACAGGCGGAGAGGTTGACATCCCGGACACTTCCAGCCAGAGCGCGGCAGTTGTGGACAGTTATGCATCCGGTATTAGCAGTAACGCCGGAACGGTAACGGCGGCAGCCAACAGCATGGCAACAAACGCTTTCAGCGGAATGGACACCAGTGGGGCGACGGCAGCCGGAACCCAGGCGGGGACGGCCTTCTCTACAGGCTTAACCGAAAGCATGGCATCCGGCGGGCTTGATACGGCGGCTTTCAGCACCAACATGACCAACATGGGAATGACCGGGGCGACGGCATTAAACACCAGCCTCAGCGCCGGACTTGCTACCCCAGTAGACACAAGCGGGCTTTTGGATGCAGGGGCAATCAGCACCAACATGACAGCAGCCGGAACCCAGGGGGCGACAGCATTTACGACCGGACTTAATACCGGGCTTTCTGGAACCACCATAAACACCAGTGCGCTGGCGGTAGATACTTCTGGACTTACGGCAACGCTTACAACGGCAGGAACCGACGGGGCGACAGCCATAGGAACGGGAATGACCGGAAATAGCCAGGCAGTATCCCAGGCGGCAACGACCCTGGGGAACGACATAAACACCGCTTTAGACAGCGGATGGAACAAAGCAAACACAAGCGCACAGACGGCGATGCAGCGCCTTGCAACGACCGTCACAGACGCAGCCCGCTCCGCAGCGAGCGCGGTAAAAGCAGCATTTGAAAATATGACCATAACGATCCCGAAACCGAGGATCCCCGTTATAAATGTTTCCACAAGTTCCGTATCATACGGCGACGGCGGAAGCGTAAGCGTTCCGAACTTTTCAGTGAGTTGGAACGCCCTGGGCGGCATTTTCGACCAGCCGACCATATTTAACACGCCAGCAGGAATGCAGGGTGTAGGGGAAGCGGGACCGGAGGCAGTTCTGCCCCTTGATACGCTATGGGCGAAAATGAAGGAGATTTTAAACGAGGCAATCGCCGCAAGCGGCGGAGCTTCCCTTATTGACGCCTTTATTGAAAAGCTGAAGGGAATAGGAACCGGGGGCGGCGGCGGACAGCCGGAGCTTGCCGGAGCCGGAGGACCTGCGATACAGTACAGCCCGGTCTATAACCTTTACGGAAGCGCCGGGAAGGAAGAAATCGCAGAGGCCGACCGCATGAGCCAGGCAGAATTTAACAAGCTGATGAAACAATACGAGAAGGATCAGCAGAGGCGGAAGCTATAGGAGGTGGTAAAGTTGGCGAAAACATATACCACGATACAGGGGGAAACCTGGGACGAAATAGCCTATAAGGTATACGGCGGCGAGGAATACGCCGCCTTCCTTATGGCGAATAACTACCCCTTTTTGGACGTTTTAGTCTTTTCAGCAGGAACCGTCTTAAATACGCCGGGTATTCCATGGTACGAGGAAAGCGACGAGCTGCCGCCATGGAGAACCGGGGCGGAGGACGACGGAGATGAGGACGAAGATCCTTACGACGATTACAGCAGCGAGGACGAAGCGGAGGACGACGAATGAACAAAGAAACACCCAGGCAGGCAAGCGTAAGCGTGACCTACCAGAAAGCCAAGAAGGCCGGCGGGACAAGCAAACATCCCGCCGCCGTCATGGCGGAATATAACGAAGGTTTTTCTTACACCGACCCGGCATCCGGGGAAAGCGACACCGTAAGCATAACCTTAACAAATATAGACTTGCGCTGGGCAAACAAGTGGATGCCAAAAAAAGGCGATAAGTTGACAGCAAAAATCATTGAAAAGAGCTGGGACAAGGCAGGGCAAAAGAAAACTTTCTATTGCGGAAAATTCTGCCTTGACGATTTGAGCTATACCGGCCCGGAGCTTACTTGTACCATTGGCGGAGTATCCGTCCCGGAAGGTAATGCTTTCAGAAGCACGGCCCGGAGTAAGACCTGGAAGAAAGCAACGCTTAAGGAGGTGGCGGCGGAGGTCGCCAAAAAGTACCACCTTAAGCTGCAGTACACCGGGGGGACGATAAAGCTGGGAACCATAGAGCAGAGCAACGAGGCTGACAGCAGCTTTTTAACGAAAGTATGCCAGGATTACGGGATGGCTATCAAGATTTACAGCGGAAAGATTGTTATCTACGACAAGGGACAGTTTGAATCCAGGAAACCAGTGGCCACCTTGAAAAAGGCAGACTTGCAGGACTGGTCATACAATACCACCCTGGTCGGGACGTACACAGGCGCACAGATAAAGTATACTTCCGGTAAAGACGACAAGGAAATGAAGTGCGTAGTCGGAAGCGGAAAAAGAATACTTAACATTAACGAGAAGGTCGAGAGCCTGCAGGAAGCCCAGCTAAAAGCCTGCGCCAAGGTAAACGCCGAGAACGAAAAGGCGGTAACTATGAGCATAACCATCATGGCGAACAACCGGATCGCAGCCGGAAGCACGGTAAATATAAAAGGGCTTTACCAGCTTTCCGGGAAATACTTTGTGGACAAAGTAACGCATAACATAAGCCCGGACGGAGCCTACACCATGGCGCTGGAGCTTCACAAGTGCCAGAAGCGCATAAGCAAGGCAACCGTCATGAAGGAATACCAGGGACAGAAGAAAGCGGTCGCTTCCAAGACCGCAACCGCACAGCCAGCAGCCGGAGAAACCCTCGCAGTAGGCGACAAGGTTATCGTAAACGGGCCGGCTTATTGGGGAGGCAACGGAGGCAAGGCGAACCAGTGCAGCAACATGACAATGTATATAACGCAGATTTTAGGAAGCGGCTATAAGTACCAGTACGGAGTGGCGAAGCGCAAGGGCGGGACGCGGTACGGCTGGTGCGGAAAAGAAAGCCTTAAGAAAGCATAGGAGGCAGAGGATGAGCGACGGAGGAAACAGGATCGGGACCGTAAGCAGCGTAGACCCGGAAACGGGAATGGTAAGCGTAATATTTGAGGACCGGGACGGCGAGGTCACGGAGCTATTACCCTACGCCACCTTTAACGAAGAATACAAGCTGCCGCAGTTGGGGGCAAAAGTAGTCGTTATGCATTTGAGCAACGGCGGGGAGATGGGAATCATCTTAGGGACCTATTGGAACGAATACAACGCAGCGGGGAACCCCGGAACCTTCCACAAGGATCTGGGCGGCGGAGCCTATATCAATTATAAGGACGGCGTACTGACCATAGCGGCGGAGCATACCGTCATAGCTTCCTTAGATGGCAGCGAAACCCACCAGGACGCAGAGGCGGAGAAACTTCTGCTGAAGCTCCACGACCACGAAAAAAGGATCGCAGATTTAGAGAAGGTCGTAGGGGTAGGGAAGGGGGTAGTTGAATGGCCATAGGACATATAGGGAAAACCGTCGTATTTGAAACCAGCGACGCAAAAATCCTTAATTTCAAGAAGATGCAGCGGACCGTAAAGGGGCGCTGGGCTTCCCATTCCAGAGTAGGCAAAAAGCCGAAAAAGCAGTTTTTAGGGCCGGATGCCGACCAGCTAACATTTACCATAACCCTCAACGCAGAACACGGCGTGAAGCCGCGGAAAACGGTAGAGAACATAGAGAAGCTGATCCGGACGGGGAAACCCCAGACCGTAGTTATTGGAAGTAAGAAGGTAGGCTCCAATAAGTACGCCATAACAGAGATCAGCGAGAGCTGGGAAACGATTTTAAACCGGGGCGAAGTTGTAAAGATTACCTGCGACATTACCCTGGAGGAATATTTATAAGGGGAAGGAGGCGGGCGGATGTTTGGCACACCGGAAACAGTAATAATCGGCTTCGACTACCTTAACGCAACGGAGCTGGAAGAAATGCAGCGCAACCTTGATCTGCTTTACAGCACCAGGGCCGGCACTTGCCCCGGTGATCGTAACTTCGGATTAGAGCAGACCTTTGAGAGCTGCCCGACCAACGTGGCGAGAAATTTATTTGCGCTGGAGGTCATAGAAAAAACGGAGATTTACGAGGATAAGGCGGAAATATTAAACATTGAGTACACGCAGGCAGAGGACGGGAACCTGACCCCGAAAATCATAATCGGGCCGAAAGACCCAGAGGACACCGAGGATGCAGACACGGAAGAATCGGAGGAATAAAGGAGGTGGCAAGGATTGTCGGATATTCTGAACACGATAGATAATTTACCGGATATTTCTTTCATAGACGGATTGACGCTGGAGAACATCCAGAGCCAGATGTTAAGCGACTTCGTGGCGAAGTACCAGGAGATCACCGGGAAGAAAATACAGCTTTCCAAGTCGGACCCGAACCGCATTATTATGTTAGGTTGCGCCCAGCTTATATACCAGGGCTTGCAGAACATAGACAAGGGCGGAAAGATGAATTTTCTTAAGTACGCCTACGACGATTATTTAGAGAATATGGGGGCGCTTAAGAAGGTTACGAGGAACCCGGCAAAGTTCGCCCAGGTTCCGGTCAAGTTCACGCTTTCCGGGAAAAGGGAGGCGGCGACCAGTATCCCCCAGGGAACCAGGGTAACGGCTGCCTACGAGGTTTACTTTGCTACGATTGAATACGCAGAGATACCGCCGGGGGAAACGGAAGTCACGGTCATGGCGGAATGCACAGAGGCTGGGACGATAGGGAACGACTTCGCTGCCGGGGAGCTTACCACCCTGGTGGATCCGATAGGCTTTATTTCCAAGGTTGAGAACACGCAGAAAAGCACCGGAGGGACGGAGGTAGAGTCAGACCAGAACATGGCAGAAAGAATTTACCTGGCTCCTTCCAGCTATTCTACAGCCGGCCCGGACGACGCTTACGAGTATTGGGTGAAGGACAGCAACCCCTTTATAGGGGATGTTAAAATAACCAGCCCTACACCGGGCTTAGTTGATATCCGCTTTGTTATGACAGACGGAACCGTCCCGGACGATACCACCATAGCAGCAGTAACGGCGGCGGTAAACCAGAGAGGAAAGCGGCCGCTTACGGACCAGGTACAAGTAAAGCGTCCGGAAATTGAAGAATACGAGATAGACGTGACCTATTACATAAACACCAGCGACAGCAACGCGGCAACGGCTATCCAGGCACAGGCAGAAACCGCCGTAGAGGATTATAAGCTGTGGCAGGCTTCCAAGGTAGGCCGGGACATAAACCCGGATGAGCTTATAGCAAGGCTGAACGACGCAGGGGCAAAAAGGGCGGAAGTCCGGGCGCCAGCGTTCCGCGTTATAGGGGAAACGGCGAAAGCCCAGTGTACAGGGGTAAATATTATATACGGAGGGCTTGAAAATGATTAGTTATTACGACGGGCAACTAACAGACATCATGCCCGGAAACATAACCAAAAAGCCGGAAGTAAAGGCGTTAAGCTACGCCTTGCAGCAAGCCTGCCGTCTTCTTTACCGATACAGCCGGAGGCTCTATATTTATTCCAATTTGGACGAGCAGCCGGAGGAAGTTATAGACCTTCTGGCTTCGGAACTTCGTACCCAGTATTACCGGAGTACGCTGGACATTGACACGAAGCGGCGGCTTGTAAAAAATACGCTTATTTGGTATATGAGCGCAGGAACGCCCCAGGCAGTAGAGGAACTCGTGGGTGTAGTATTTGGGGAGGGCGAAGTAAAAGAGTGGTACGAGTACGGCGACAAGCCCTATTATTTTAAGATTGTTACCAACGCAATACTTACACTTGAAATGAACGATTTTTTTTCAATTATGATCCGGCGGGTAAAGAATACCCGGTCACACCTTCGGGCGATTGATATACACCGGATTGTAAATCACGAGCTTTTCTCTGGGGCGGCAGTTTTCCCAAACTATAAGCCGCCTGCAGTAATTGATGGTTACGCCGTAGACCGGGAAGCAAGGCAGACCATACACGCCGGGGCATTGGCATCCCAGCAGAGCCGCCCTGCGCCGATTTGGGACGGCTTTAAGACTGAGGGCGGAGAAATTACCGCCGGAGTATTTGCAGGGGCAGCAGGAGCCACCAGGACGCACCAGGCGGCCATTGTGGACGGTTTTAGCTTCGAGGGTAAGGAAGTCATAGGCCAGACGTTTATAGGGGGTGAAATGGCGGCCACAGAGAAGCAGGCAGCCATCCGGGAAGGATTGGAAGGAGCCGCCTCACCAGTAGAAGGCCATGCTTACACTGGATCCGCAGCGAGGGCGGAGGCGCACCAGAAACCGCCAGCAGTCCGGGAAGGTTTTATCGTCCAGGGCGAAACAGTAACAGAGGCTATTGTAGCCGCCACGGCTTCAAATAGTAAATACAAGAATACCGTAAAAGAAGGAGGAACCAAGAATGCCACAACCATTTAACAACGCGGTCATGACCAACGCAGGGGCGAGGCTTCTGACCAGGGCGCAGGCCGGGGAAATCAAGATAGAGTTTACCCGGATCGCAGTAGGCAACGGCAATTATACCGCAGCCGAAAAGACGCTGGATGCGCTGCAGAAGCGGACAGCCCTTAAATCGCTTAAGAACAGTTATACCCTTTCGGATATTGACGTATTCAGCGATTACAGCGTGAAGGTAACGGCGCTTATTACGAACCAGGACCCAGTAACCGGGCAGACCCTCGTAAACGCCGGGTATTACATTAACGAGATGGGCTTATTTGCCAAGGTAAAGGACGGAGCGGACAGCACGGAAATCCTTTACAGCATCACCACCACAGCCGGGGACAACGGCGACTTTATGCCGCCCTATAACGGATATAACCCGGCGCAGATCACCCAGGATTATTTTGCAACCGTAAACAACAGCGCAGAAGTTACAATCGTCAGCACCGGAGCCGCCCTGCTTGCGGAGGATGCGAACAAGATAAGGGACGACGCCACGAAGCAGAAGTATAAGCTGGGGATTGATAACGGATTGATTTATATACAGGAGGTAGACGAGTAATGGCAGGAGAAAAGATTTATATTGCAGACAAAGAAACCTTAGACAAGGTTTATAACATTTTGGCATCCGATCCGGTATACGGCTTCATTGAGCATAACGACATCTTAAGCCCGTCCGCCCGGATTGAGTACATCGGGCTTAATAAGAATTATTCCCCGCTTGCAAGGAATAAGGAAAACGGCAGCATGGTTCTGAACAGTTGGGCGGACTTCCCGGTCATTAAAGCAAACAAGCCTTATATGGTTCGGGCAGACGGCACACCGGATTACAGGCTCAAGGAAACGGACTACACCCAGAGGGAGGACGGCGGCTCTTCCGACGTTGCAAACAGCAGCTATAACGGCGGCGCTTTTTCCTGGCTTATGAAGATTTACAAGAACGAGGAAATGGTCGGCAACGACCGGATCGTGCGCTTTTCCCTTACCGCCCGCGACGGCTACGAGCCGGCGGGCTTCATTGACCCCAGCAATAACGAGCTGGGGGGCGTATGGCTGCCCATGTTCTACGGTTCCATTTTGGGAGCGGACGGAGCTACCCCGAAGATGGTAAGCCTTGCAAACTTGCAGCCGACCTATAACAACACCACGGACAAGGAAAAGACAGCTATTACCAATTTCAGCAGCCGGGCGGCGTTCCTGGGCGGGCCGATTGTGGAAACCATTATCGACCTTTTGATCATGTTCGCAAAAACAACGAACTTGCAGGAAGCCTATGGGTACGGAAACTGCAGCGGCTACGACGCCAGCCAGTCCCCGACCCACGGAGTAAAGCGGAACGCCGTAGTGGGCGGCGGGCAGTTCTACGGAACCGACGATAAGCTGAGCTTAAATAAGATTTTCCACAGCATAGTCCTGGGCAGCTACCAGCAGTGGATGCGCGACCCTTACGAAGTAGTTGTAAACGGGCGGGTGAAGGTAAGCAAAAATTACACCTACGATCCGACCGGGGCAAAGTATACGGATACAGGGATCACCGTACCGGATAACAAGACCTGGGACACGAACCACAACGCCCTGGACTACCCGGCCCATTTCAGAACCGTACCGGGATACGGCAGTATCCCGGCTTTAGGAATGGACGGAGGGAGCAGCGCGACCGGAGGCTGTGACGGGCTTTGGAGAAAAGACCCGAAGCAGACGTTTACGGGCGTCTGCCTACGGTTCGGTAATTGCAACAATGGGCTTAATTGCGGACCACGGGCGCGGAATTGGAACAACAGTGTCACGAATGCGAACTGGAACATCGGCGCCGCCTTTTTTCTATTCATACGGTTCATTAACTTAAAGCCGCCCTTATTCCTACACCCCTGGGCGTTGAAATACGCCTTAACCGCCATTATTGGAAGGGTAAGTGGTAAATTAACTTGATACAGGGCGCACGGTAAAGCGGTCGCACCTGCCGTGCGTAGAGGATAGAAGAAAAAATATTCTTATAGGAGTATTGTTTATGCGGAAGAAGGAGCTGTGGCAGAAAGTAGAAAAAGCCGCAACGGAAAGAGGCGTTAAACAGTACAAATATTTGTATCGCCGTATGCTTGACGAAAACATAATAAGAAAAGCATACAAGAAGCTGCGGAAGGGCAAAACGAAGCGAATAGAGATACAGAAGATAGACGCCGATCTTGATAACGAAGTCGCCGCCATGCGGCGCATGATAGAGAATACGAAGCCGCCAGACGTTCCGGTGGAACACCCGGAGCTGGCATATAAGCCGAAAAAGCGCAAGCCGAAAATCATAAGGGAAAAGGGCAAAACCCGGAAGATATTTATGCCGGAGATACACGAGCAATGGCTGCACCATATAATCGTCCTTATTTTGGAGCCGATTATAACAGCCACGGCTTACCCATATTCCTGCGGCAGCTTCCCGAAGCGGGGCGCACATTACGGCAAGAAACGGCTTTTAAAAATTATCCAGGGCGGAAAGAATATCCGGAATTTTGCGAAGATTGACATCCGCCATTTTTACGACAGCATACGGCTGGACATTCTTATGCGGGAGCTTCGCATAAGAATAAAAGACGAGCTTTTTCTATACATTGTGGAGCTTTGCTTACAAGGCTTTAAGAAGGGAATACCGCTGGGCTTCTACATTTCCCAGTGGCTGGCAAATTATTTGTTGGAGCCGCTGGATCACTTCATAACGGACAAGCTGGGAATACCGAACCTTATCCGCTATATGGATGATATTGTTTTAGGACACGACAACAAAAAGAAGTTGCACCAGGCAATAGTAGAAATTAAGAAATTCATAGGGCGGAGGTTCCGGCTGAAGCTGAAGCGAAACTACCAGGTCTTTAAGTTCAACTACCAGAAGAAGAACGGGAAGGTCGTAGGGCGCGTTATTGATTTTATGGGCTTCCTTTTCTTCCGCAACCGGACAACGATGCGGAAAGCTATTATGCTTTCAGCCACCAGGCTGGCCAGCAAGCTACACGCAGCAAAGGAAGCCGGGAGGGGATATTTTAAGAAACACTTAGAGGCAATGTTAAGCTATATGGGCTGGTTCAGTTGTACGGACACTTACGACGCATACCAGGACTATATAAAGCCTTACATAAAAGTAAGACAGCTTAAGAAAATTATTTCAAAATTGACAAGGAGGGCAAACAGAAATGAAGCAGTGGACACAGGAACGAAGCGCAAGCCGGCCGGCAGAATTGCAGCTTGTGGCGCCTGATACTTTCATCCAGCGCCGGAACATTCAGCAGGAGGAACACGAAGCCACGGAGCAGGCGGCAGCCTATACGGACTTCGTATGCGAGAGCCGGGAGATCAGCGTCGGAGAGTACGAGATGCTTAAGAGCATAGAGGAAATCCGGACGGACGAGGCAGTAACGGCGGCTATTGACGAGTACACGATGCAGCTTATGGAAGGAGGGCTTTTATAATGGCTTCGATTTTAGTAAACAGCCTTAAGAGGCTTTACGCAGCGGGCAGGGTAACGAAGGAGCAGATCAGAGAGCGGGCGGAGAAGGGAACCATCACCGAAGCCGACTACCAGGAGATCACCGGGGAGGCATACGAGGATGAATAAAACCATTGACCCGCTTAAGGTAGTGGAGCAGCAGAACGCCATCATACGGATCCAGTCCGGAGTGATTGACGAGCTTTTCATACTTCTTATGCAGCACATAAGCGCAGACGAAGCGGGAAGCCTCCCATGTATTGCCAGAATCAACCAGGCGGCCGAAATCCGGGCAGGAATCGGCTTAGACTAATATTTCTACACTAAAAGGCAAAAAACCCAGGAAACGGCGCAGGACGCGCCGTGGAGGGGGCTTATTTTATTGCAGGAAGGAGGGCAGTGGAGATGTACATAGACGCACAGACCATCATAACAGCCGCCGCCGTATTAGGAGCCGGATCGGCATTATTAGGTGCGCTTTTCGCAGCTTACCGCTGGTACCAGAGGCAGAACAAGCAGGACGAGGACATAAAGGCCATGAAGGAAGAAATGTGCCTTTTAACCTACGGCGTTTTGGCTTGCCTCCAGGGACTTAAGGAGCAGGGCTGCAACGGCCCCGTGACGGCGGCCATTGACAAGATCGAAAAGCACATGAACCAGGAGGCGCACAAGTAACAGATAGGGCAACCGCGCCGGAGAGCTGGGAAGCCCCGGCGCAAAAAAAATAAACCTTAAAGGAGGACAACACAATGAAAAACATTAACTGGGTAAGAAAACTTACGAGCCGGAAACTTTGGACGGCGGTCGCTTCCTTCGTTTCCATGATGATCCTGGCAACGGGCGGAGCCGAGAACACGGCTACGCAGGTAACGGCGCTTATTATGGCCGGAGCTTCCGTGATTGCCTACATTATCGGGGAAGGATTGACCGACGCGGCGAACATTGAGGCAGAGGACCCGGAACAGACCGACGAGGAATAGGAGGCAGATTATGGGTATTGTTTGGGGAGGCGTAGAGCGTGAGCTTTACGCCTTTTTTAAGAGCAAGGGACTTTGTAACAACGGCATTTTCGGGCTGTTCGGCAACCTTTACGCAGAAAGCGGCATGAAGCCGGGCAATCTGCAGAACAGCAGCGAAAAGAAGCTGGGGCTTACGGACGAGGCATACACGGCAGCAGTAGACAGCGGAAACTATAAGAACTTCGTACATGACTCCGCCGGGTACGGTTTGGCGCAGTGGACATATTGGAGCCGGAAAGAGGCTATGCTTGCTTTCCACCAGGCGAAGGGCGCATCCATTGGCGACGCATTGACGCAGGCGGAATTTTTGTATAAGGAGCTTTCCGAGGGGTACAAGTCCGTGCTTTCCGTACTTAAAACAGCCGCCAGCATACGGGAGGCTTCGGATGCCGTACTGCTTCAATTTGAGCGGCCGGCAGACCAGAGCGAAGCCGTCCGGAAGAAACGGGCGGGCTACGGCCAGGAGTACGAAGCCCTTTACCAGAAAGAAGGAGGGAACGAAGGTATGACAGAGGCACAGGCAAGACAGAAGATCGTAGGCATTATGCAGGGCTGGATCGGGCTTAAGCGTTCCGACAGGAGCCACGCCCCGATCATTGACACATATAACGGCAATAAGCCGCTCCCCAGGGGCTACGCCGTAACCTATAACGACGCATACTGCGCCACCACGACCAGCGCAGCAGCGATCAAGGCAGGCTATACGGATATAATCCCGGTAGAGTGTTCCTGCTATTATTTGATTGAGAAAGCCAAGGCTATGGGTATTTGGCAGGAGAACGACGCATACATCCCAGCGCCGGGCGACGAAGTTCTTTACGACTGGGACGACGGGGCGAACTATGCCACCACGGACAACCGGGGAACACCGGAACACGTCGGCATGGTTGAGGCAGTAAGCGGAAGCACGATAAAGGTTATGGAGGGTAACATGAGCGGCGGAGTCGTAGGACGCAGGAACCTGCAGGTCAACGGCAGATATATCCGGGGCTTTATTTGCCCGAACTATGCCAGCAAGGCGACGGAGAAGGCTCCGGAGAAAAGCATAGACGAGATCGCCACGGAAGTCCTGGCAGGCAGATGGGGAAACAACCCGGAACGCAAGCAGAGGCTGGAGGCGGCCGGCTATAACTACGAAGCCGTCCAGGCAGCAGTAAACCAGAAAGCAAAAGGCGGAGCTTCCGCAAAGAAAAGCGTTGCTGCAGTAGCCCAGGAGGTACTGGCAGGCAAGTGGGGGAACAACCCGGCCAGAAAGAAAGCCCTGGAGGCGGCCGGCTACGATTACAACGCCGTCCAGGCGGAAGTAAACAGGCTTTGCCGGAAGTAGTCACATTTGCACAAAAAGAACAGCTGATAAAAGCAAGTTTTTTTGTGCGCCATGCTGAATAGACTGAATCGGGAAAGAGGCGTATAATTGTGCGCCAGAGGGGGTTATAAAGGGGGTAAAGCCCCAGCCCCAAAAGAGCGAGATAAGCCCCGCCGCCGTTTGGCAGTTGGGGCTTATTTTTTCATTCCAGATATGATGATTTTGTCGCCATCGAAAGAGGCTACGACGCTTCTGTTATTCAGATCCACGCCAAGGGCAGCCGCCCAGGGCTTCGGTATTGAGAGCTTGAAGCCAACGGAACCGGAGCCGCCTTTATTGGCGATTAAGTTTAGTTCCCTTGTTTCAATTCCTTCTGTTGTTTTCTTCATTTCCTACACTTCCTTTTTGCGACGTCGCAACGAATTTTATATAAAAGAGGCTTCCCGGCCGCCCTTCGGTATAGCCCGACGGGTAGAGCTTGCATAGCTCGGCTTCACATCACCTATTAACCTTTCTTCCACGCGCCAGGCGCGGATCCTGCGGAGGTTTACGAGTTGCACCGTTTCCCCGGACGGTTTTAAGATTTTCACATTAAAAATCAGTAAAACTTGTTAGACGACATTCAGGCCGGGAAACCTTGATTTATACATAGCACCCATCCCACAAGCTGGGGAGCTTGCTTTACTTCTACCCGCCGGGCTTTGGACCGGCCGTCGGTGGTTTAGTGCCAGGGCAGCAGCTACGCCGCCGCCCGTTCAATTTTGAATAACCAGTTTTCCTCGTCTTCGGTTACAAGCCCGAAGTAAGAATCCGTCCGGGTAAAGTTGTATTCGATACCGAAGAACTGCAGGAGAACCATTTTATATACTTCCCATTGAGCCTGGCACCAGTCGGCAACCTTGCGCTCGCGCTTGTATTCTTCGGTATAATATTCATTTACCCGGCAGGCATCCAGAGCCTTGTCCCAGGAGATAATACAGCACTTAAGCTCCGCCCCTACTTCCGTTTTTAAAAATTTTTCTTTATTCAGCTTCATAACTTGAATCCCCTTTCTTACCATTCATTAAGCGTTACCCGCTTCGCTTCGTGATTTATTTCTACCTTATAGCCGTTACCATTTTCGTCCCAGTACAGATCGCCAGTATTGAAGTTAAACCAATTTATATGGCTTTTTTCGTCTTTCAGATTTTTAGATACATCCGCCAGAGCTTCCGGGCTTCCTTCTACTTCGTAACCATATGCCAACATTTATTTTTACCGCCTTTCTTGCTTCCGTTTTTTCTTCGTTCTTCCCTTAAGGTGTCTGTATCTTAACTCTGAAAAGACGGTACGTCAAGCGCTTTTTGAAAGTTTTTTAACTTTTTTCTTGACGGTAGAAAAGCCCTATATTACGCTATTTTCCAGGAGAGCCAGCGCACGGAAAAGCTATACAACAAATACCAGCGTACTATAAAAAAACCGCTGCCGGGCAGAGTAATTTCCCATGTCCAAATGATGTTTTTGACAGCGGTTTTGATTTTTCAAAGCCGCTGCTTTTTGTTTTGGCGGCAATTAGGAGGATGCCGCCATGCGATTGCGAATAGATAGGCACTTGTCAAAAAAAGCCTTGTCCCCGCAGCGGCGACCTCTACCCAGGCTTGCGAAAATAGTCGTTTCCAGTCTGTCCATACTGTCACCCCCAGCGCTCGAATAGCCTTGTGCTGTTCGGGTGCTTTTGTTTTTTCCGAGGGCCGCTCCATCTGGCCCCGGTGTCGAGGTCCGCCCCTTCTGTTCAGATTTCGCTTACCCCAAATCTGAACAGGAGGACAACACGATGGAGATCACCATCAAGAGATACAGCCGCAAGCTGACCTATGAGGACGCTGCCACCCTGGACGAGTTCTGGGAGCTGGCCAAACGCACCGAACGGAGCCTTGACCGGGAACAGCGGCGGCATTGGGACGGGCGCGAGTGTGACGAGTACATAATTGCCGCCCAGGGCGTTCTGCCCTACTGCGCCACCCCGGAGGAATTGGTCTGCCAGCAGGAAACGCTGGATGAAATTCTGGCGGTGCTGGCGCTCTGCACCGATACCCAGCGGGAGCGGTTCTTGCTCTATGCGTTGTACGATTTTAATTGTGCCGAGATTGGGGAAATGTGCGGATGCTCGAAGCAGGCTGTGCAGTTGAGCATTGAAGCCGTCCGCAAAAAGTTTTTCAAAATCTTTCGGTAAACACCTTGTCGGCAGACCCCCTAAGTGGGCTATAAGGTGAGGGGCGTTAGCTCCATCACCGGGAGGGACAAGCAGTTTCGGCTGCTTGTCCCTCCTGTCATTTAGGAGGTCAAAATGAAAGTCATCAACCTACGGCTCCATTATCCCCACTATCAGCAGGACAAACTGGTGGAGGTCAGTGAGGAAGTCTTTGACGTGCTGTGCCAGTCCGTCAGGGAAATGCGGAACTATGAGCGCCGCAAGCGGTATCACCGGGCGTTCTACTCGCTGGACGCTTTCGACTGGACGGAGAACTATGCCCTGGAACACAGCCCGTCCCCGGAGCAGCTTGTCATGCTGGCGGAGGAACAGGCCGAGCGTGACCGGCTGGCCGCTGCCTTGCGGGAGGCTCTGGCCTACGCCACCCCCACCCAGGCCCGGCGCGTCTGTGCCTACTACCTGGGCGGGCTGACCCAGCAGCAGATCGCAGACCGTGAGCGCGTCCACAACAGCAACGTGTGTCTGTCCATCCGCCGTGGCCTGTGCAATCTCCGCCGTTACTACGCAGACCACCCCCAGGGGAAGTGAGGGCGGCATGGCAATCATCAATTTGCGAAAGCACTACTACCCGCTCTACACCAAGGACACTTTCATTGAAGTGCCGGACGAGGTTGCCGCCGTCATGGAGGAATGTCGGCTCTACGAGAACCGGCAGGAAGGCAGGAAAAGTTACTATCACGTTTACTCTATGGATTGCAGCCCCGGCATTGAAAACCACGCCATGTTCCTGGTGCAGTCCCCGGAGGATTTGATTATTCGGGAGATTGACGAGGCCGCTGAAGAACTGCTGTTGGAACGTCTGGCGGAGGCCATCACCCACCTGTCCCCCACCCAGGCGCGGCGGCTCTATGCCCGGTATGCCTTGAAGAAAAAGTTTCGGGAGATTGCGGCGGACGAGGGCATCAGCGGGAGCTGTGCCTGTGACAGCGTGACCGGCGCACTCAAAAAATTGCAGAAGATTTTCGCCAAAAATGGCTGGCTGGAAAAGGAGGATTGACAACTATGGACAAAACCCAAGAGGAACAGGAAATCGAAAAGAAAATTAGCCAATATCAGAACCGCCAAAAGATTTTGCTGAACAAAAAGCGCACTGAGGAACACCGGGCCAGAACGCACCGGCTGATTGGCCGAGGGGCCATTTTGGAGGCTGTTTTCCCTGCCGTTGTCGGCATGGAGGGCGAGGAAGTCAAGGCATTCCTGATTGCCCTCTCCCGCCTGCCAGGGGCGGCGGAGCTGGCGGAAAAAGCACCCAAAAACGAGGTTGCGGAGTAATCCCCAGTCCGAATGGCGCACTTATACACCGTGGCCGGTGTCGTGCGCCCTGCCGGGGGCTGTTGCGTCCTTGCGGACGCGATGGGGAAGTACCTTCCCCAAACCCCTTGTGCGCCAGAGAAAACAGAACATCCGCTTTGCGTCTATTCTGCTTTCTCTGGCCTTTATCCCTCTGACCGAAAGGAGGCCGATCACATAGCAATCTTTCACTGTCCCATTCAAATCATCAAGCGGAGTGTAGGCCGTTCGGCTGTCGCTGCTGCCGCCTACCGGAGCGGCGAGAAGCTGACAAATGAGTGGGACGGCAAGACCCATGATTACACGCATAAGCCCGGTGTTGTCCATACGGAAATCATGCTCCCAGCCCATGCCCCGCCGGAGTTTCAAGATCGTTCCACGCTTTGGAACTCCGTAGAGGAAATCGAGAAATCCAGCGATGCCCAGCTTGCCCGCGAAATCGAAGTTGCCCTTCCCGTGGAACTGTCCAGGGCGGAGCAGCTGGCACTTGTTCGGGCTTTCGTCAAGGACAATTTTGTAGCAGAGGGAATGTGTGCCGACTTCGCGCTCCATGACAAGGGGGACGGCAACCCTCACGCTCACATCATGCTCACCATTCGCCCGCTGAAACCGGATGGACGCTGGGGGCCGAAGTGCCGGAAAGTTTACGATCTGGACAGCCAGGGCAACCGCATCCCAAATGGCAAAGGCGGCTGGAAGAATCACCGGGAGGACACCACCGATTGGAACAATCGGGAGAACGCCGAGAAGTGGCGGGCGGCGTGGGCCGCTTACGCCAATCGTGCGTTGGAGGCCGCTGGCAGGCCGGAGCGCATCGACCACCGCAGCTATGAGCGGCAGGGCATTGAGAAAATCCCCTCCGTCCACATGGGGCCTGCCGCCAGTCAGATGGAGCGGCGGGGCATCCGAACAGAGAAAGGCGATCTCAATCGGCAGATTGCCGATGATAACAAATTGCTGAAGGAACTCAAGGCTCGCATCACCCGGATTTATAACTGGACGAAAGAGCAGGCTGGAACCGAACAGCCCCAGGACGGCGGCAGCCTTGTGGCCCGGCTTTATGAAGCCCAGGCCAAGGTCAACAGCAACAAAGCCCGTTCTCGTTCCGGTAAGATTAAGGCCCTCCAGGAGAACGCCAAACTGCTGGCGTTTTTGCAAGGCAACGGCATCAATTCCATGCAGGAACTTTATGAAAAAGTCTCTGCCATGAACAAGGATTATTACGATCTCCGTGGTCAGATTGTCGGCGCGGAACGCCGTCTTGCTGTCCTGGATGAACGGCTGGAAATGTGGGCGCAGTACGAGAAGTACAAGCCCATCCGCCAGAAGTTGGACAAGGTGAAACCCGGTAAGCGGGAGAAATACCAGCAGGAGCATAGGGCAGAGTTAGCAGGCTTTGACGCTGCCGCCCATTTTCTGAAATCGCTGAAAGAATCCGGCGAGGCGATCACGCCCAAGGCGTGGCGGGCCGAGGCCGCAAAACTGACCATGCAAAAGGACGCTGATTATCAAAAAATGCGGGCCATGCGAGATGAAATCAAGGCCGTTGAAAATCTGCGGAAAGCCGCTGCCCGGCTGGCCCGTGAGGGCCAGCACCAGCAGAGGGAAACTGAACGTTGACACATCAATTTTACGAAAGGGAGTTTTTGAAAAATGGACCTGAACCCGTGGGAACGCCGCCAGAAGATTTTGGAGGCTTTGTGTCTCCGGCGGCATGATACTTATGGCAATTTGGCACATGAGTTTAACGTCAGCACCGGGACAATTCGCCGTGACATTGTGGTGCTGACCTGCTCCTATCCGATTGAAACCGTCCAGGGCGGTCATGGCGGCGTCAGAGTTGCGGAGTGGTTTCATCTGGACCGCCGTTCGCTGAACTCTGCCGAGATCACTTTCCTCCGCAGGCTGGGGGAGCATCTTAACGGCCCCGATCTGGAAATGCTCAACCGCATTATCGCTGCGTTTTCGCATTGAGGAAAACCACAATGAAAGTGAAAATCAGCAATATCAAAATCAATCCCGGACGGCGGGAGGCCGAACCAAAGGCCATTGAGGAACTTGCTCGGAGCATCGCCGCCGTGGGCTTGATGAACCCCATTACCCTTGACCAGAACAACACGCTTATTGCTGGCCTGCATCGGTTAGAAGCGGCGAAGCTGATGGGCTGGACGGAAATTGAGTGCAACATTATCGGCATGAGCGGCCTTCAAGCAGAGCTAGCCGAGATTGACGAGAACATTGTTCGCACCAAATTGACCAAGCAGGAATTGGGCGATCAGCTTCTGCGCCGCAAGGACCTGTATGAAATGCTCCACCCGGAAACGAAAGCTGGGGCGGCGCAGGCGGCGGGAATGAATCGCGCTATCGGCAACAACGTCGCTGCCAAATTGGCACCCACGACAAAATCCTTTGTTGAGGATACTTCCGAGAAAACGGGCATGAGCAAGCGGACGATCAGCCGCCTCATTCAGATTGCCAACAATATGACCCAGGATGCCAAGCGGATTGTCCAGGCCAGCGACTTGCCCCAAGATACCGCGCTGAAAATTTCTCGTTTACCTGATGACCAGCAGGCAGAAGCGGCCTCGCTTTTGGCGGCGGGGACTGTGCAATCGGTGGAGCAGTACCAGCAGGAGCGGCGAGAACGTATCATGGCAGCGCGTCTGCCCCTCCCCAATGAGCCGCCGGAGGACACCCGGACAGAGGCGGAGAAGAACCGGGAGAAGGTGGAATCGCTCAATGGCCTTGTGCGGGAGTTTTCGCAGTTTGTTGAGCAATTCCTTGACCGGATGAAGATGTACCAGGGCTTTGCGGACGCTTTTGCTGAAATGTCGCAGACACAGATCAGCCAGGTATGGGACAGCGTTGCCGCCGTAGATATGACGATTATTGATTTCTCCAAGGAAGTGAAAGCACTTCAAGCGGAGAACGAAGATGGAGGAAATGACAATGAAAACTGACTACATCATCGCCAGCTCCACCCTGCCGCCTTATCTGGCCTATCCCCGGTTTCTGCTGGGGATGGACCTGCGGCTGATTACGAAAGAGGTTTATGCCATCCTGCTGGACATGGTGATGAACGGCGATGCCAGCGTGGATAAGCATGGACGGCGGTATCTGACCTTCATCAACCCGGAGATCGCGAAGCTGATTGACCGCACTCCCTCCACCGTAGGCCACGCCCTGGCGGAGTTGGAACGTGTCGGGCTGGTAAAGCGTCATTGTGTGAGCCGCAGCCCCACCCAGCCTTACCATACCTACGTCAAGTTACCCGCAGGAGAGGATGAACCGTGATTGTTCACATGAACTATCAGCAGTACCGCACAGCCCGGAGACTGGTACATAGCTGTTGCAATTATGACGGCGGGTGCTGTTTGCTTTTGGACAATGGCGAAGAATGTGTTTGTCCGCAGAGCATCACTTACTCGCTGATCTGCAAATGGTTTCGTGCCGCCGTCCTGCCGCTGGACGCTGCCCTGTGCGCCGCCCTGCTCTACCGTGACCGCATGAAGCCCTGTGCCATCTGCGGCAGCTACTTTGTGCCAAAATCCAACCGGGCGAAATACTGCCCGAACTGTGCCACACGCATGAAGCGGACCAAGGCCACCGAGCGTAAGCGGAAACAAAGGCAGAACTGTCACGCTTTAGGGCTTAAAAAGCCCTGATTTATCAAGGGTTTCCGGGTGCTGGTCAATAGGGGGGCTGATACTTTTCCCATCCAGCACCTCGGAAGGCCCTCAGACGGCCCTCAACGGTGCAACAAGGCCAGGAGGTGAAACCTATCGCAGACTACATGAAAAAGGATAGCAAACTGCTCCCATATCTGCCCTATCCCCGGTTCCTCCTGGACGTGGATTTAACGCAGACCGCCAAAGTTCTATATGCCGTTCTTTTGGACAGAGCCAACCTCTCCCGCGCCAATGGCTGGATGGACGAGGACGGAAATATCTACATTGTCTTTCCGCTTAATAAGATTGCCGATCTGGTGGACAAAGGTCCCTCAACCGTCAAGAACGCATTGACCGAATTGGAAACGGCGGGGCTGATTGAGCGTCAGCGCTGTGGGAATGGGATGCCAAATCGCATCTATGTGAAGCAGCCAGACAGCCAGGATATTGACCGCCTGATGGACAAAAAACTGGCTGTCAAACGGCCAGAAAATTGGCCTGCTGATAGCCAAAAAGTTGGCCGTCAGATAGCCAGAAAACTGGCCCCTAATAAAATAGGTAGTAGTAACTTGAAGAATAACTTGAGTAGAGTGAGTGAGAGCGCCCATGTGCGAGGCCGTTATCAGAATGTTTTCCTTTCGGATACGGAGATAGCCGAACTGCAAGCGGAACTCCCTGACCTTTGGCAGCAGTATGTGGAGAAGCTGTCCGAGTACATG
>OFGI01000618.1_pt1 | contig 21690 bp, 15 predicted proteins | sample 1521751 | NCBI WGS metagenome assembly OFGI01 (sample SAMEA3504115, study PRJEB24116) | mouse gut metagenome | biome: mouse gut; feature: mouse-associated habitat; material: faeces | place: Denmark | collected 2011
CGAGATCGTGATGTGACTGGAGTTCAGACGTGTGCTCTTCCGATCTATAATTTGACTTTTAATGATTATATGGGAAAGCATTTTACAAAATCTAAATGAAATTTTGTTATTAATTAGGTATCACACAAGATATCTGTAATAAAAATATCAGCAAAAGCTGAATAAATTAAAAAAGTATTTTTTACTTGGGAGGTAAAATTTATGGCAAATGAATTGGACGAATTGAATGATGAGACTATGGAAGAGGGCAGAGATGTAAAAGTAATTGCAAAGCAAATCTCCCCAAAAGTTGGTGTTGGCTCAAAGATTTTTGAAATTATGCTTTGGGTATTGGGCATTATTCCGGGTATTGTATTTTTGATTATGAAAAAAAATGCAGACAACGAATTAAAGCGTATTGAACAACAAATTAACAAAGCTGCATCAACAATCGATAACTTTCTTGAGCAAAGGGTTGTTGTTTTGCAAAACTGCGCACAACTTGTAAACAAAGCCGTTGACTTAGACAAGGAGACATTCGCTCAACTTGCATCTTTGCGTTCAGGCATTCATCCTCAATCAGGCGAGGAAAGAAATGAATATTCTCAACAAATCGATGGTGCATCTTCAAGTTTGCGTTTTGTTATGGAAAACTATCCAGAGCTTAGATCTCACGACAGCATTAGAGCTGCAATGGAGCAAAATAGCTATTTGCAAAAAGAAGTTACTGCTGCAAGAGAAGTTTACAATGATTGCATCAACAGATGGAATTTGGAAATCTTCAAATGGCCAACAAAGCAAATTGTTGCTGCAAAAAATGATTACAAAACAAGAATTCCATTTATCGCATCAAAAGAAATTAAAGAACAAGCTAAAGGCACATTCTTTGCTTGATTTATCAATCGCTAAAAGTATGAAAAATGCAAGTCTTTTCATAGGGGCTTGCTTTTTTTGTTTAACAAATATTGATTTTTGCCATTTTGTATGTTAAAATAATATAAAAACAATTGTAAAAAATTTATTAGTGCTTATTGTAAAACAAAAAAGTGATAAAGTTTTTGGAGGCAGTTATGAAAGTTTATGAGTCTGAAGAAATGTATTTGGAAACTATTTTAAGCTTAAAAAACAAAAAAAGCTTGGTAAGGTCAGTTGATATCGTTGAAGAACTCGGATATGCAAAATCAAGTGTATCAAGAGCTGTCAATTTACTTGCAAAAAAAAATTATATTCAAATAAAATCAACTGGGGAAATTGTGCTTACTGCTGAAGGAAAAGCAAAGGCAGAAAGTATTTTTGAAAGACATCAAGTTTTAAAAAAAGCATTAATCAAAATGGGGGCAGAGGAGAATAGTGCAGAGGAAAATGCTTGTCGTATCGAGCATGTCATTTCCGACGACATCTTTGAAATAATAAAACAATTTGTCTCAATATGACACGACCAATTTATCCAGTCATTCTGAAAAAAACGAAGTGAAGAATTCCTGACTAGGTTTATTGGATATGTCATTTCGAGCTTGTCGAGAAATCTCTGGCTATGCTTGTTGAGTAAAGGATAAAATAAATCATTTTTAATTGTCAGTACGCAATATTTGAGATTCTTTGACTGCACTTCGTTTCGCTCAGAATGACAGAAAAAGAATTACACTTATCAAATTATGCTTGTGCTTGTGTCATCCCGAGTGTAATCGAGGGATCTCGGACTATACTTGTTGATTATGATTAAAACATTGCCTTATTAAGTCCGACCAAAGTACAGCGAAGCGAGACTTTGCGTTTGGTCGGGAAAAGCGAATTCGACTGCAAGTGAGTTGATTTTCTTCTAAGAAAATCGCTCTAAAAGTCGTAATGAGCGATGGTTTGAGATGTTTCGACTATGCTCAACATGACAAGAGTAAAGTATTCAAAATGTTAGGAACATAAAGCAAGATTTGAGATCCCTCGACTACGCTCGGGATGACGATAGAGGCTCGGGATGACAATGCTGTAGCATGATGAAAAGCGTAAGAAAAGTACATTAAGATTATAGCAAAAAAATGTTTGAATAAAGTGATTTGAAAAATGAAAATAAGATGTTTAGTGAAAATTTTGCTGAAAAAAATATTTATTGACAATAACAAGTTAATTATGGTATACTAAAAAAGTATAGAATATAATAAAAATAAGTGTAAAATGAGGGAAAAATGTTTGAGATTAAAGGAAAAGATTTTCTACTAAACGGCAAAAAAGTCAATGTGTATTCTGGAGTTATGCATTATTTTAGAATGCAACCTGAATATTGGGAAGACAGATTGACAAAATTGAAATTGTGTGGATTCAACACTGTGGAAACATATATGTGTTGGAATTTGCATGAGCCAAAGAAAGGTGTTTATGATTTTGAGGGAATGCTTGATATTGAAAGATATATTGAGATTGCTGGAAAAGTTGGACTAAATGTTATTGTAAGACCAGGTCCTTACATTTGTGCAGAGTGGGATTTTGGTGGATTGCCACCTTGGTTGCTTGCTGACAGAAACATCCGTCTTCGTTGCAACAATGAGCTTTTCAAAAAGCATGTTGAAGATTGGTATGCTGTTATGTTTGACAAAATCCGTCCACACTTGGAGAGTAATGGTGGCAATGTCATTATGATGCAAGTTGAAAATGAGTATGGAAGTTTTGGCAATGACTATGAATATTTGGAATTTGTGAAAGAGTTGTTTGCAAAATATAATATGGATGTTTTGCTTTTTACTTCAGACGGAAACTGGTGCAATATGTTGTCAGGGGGCTCTTTGCCAAGCCTTTACAAAGTGCTTAACTTTGGCAGCAACGCAAAAGGTGCATTTGGTGCTTTGGATGGATTCCAAAAAGATATGCCATTGTTTTGTGGAGAGTTTTGGTGTGGTTGGTTTGACCACTGGGGTGAAAAGCATCACACAAGAAACAGCACATCAGTAGTTAAGGAAATTGAAGATTTTATTGCTCAAGATGCAAACTTTAATGTGTATATGTTTTATGGCGGCACCAACTTTGGTTTTTGGGCTGGCTCAAACTTTGAAAGGGGCAAAATTAACCCAACAACCACAAGTTATGACTATTGTGCATTTTTGACAGAGTGGGGCGATTACACTCCTGCATATCACGCTGTAAGGGAAGTTATGCATAAGGTGCAAGGGCTTGAAATGCTGCCTTTGGTGGATAGGCCAAAAATGCAAAACATTGGTGTTGTTAAAATGACTGAAAGTGCAAAATTGTTTGATAACCTATCAAAAATCGGTACTAAATTCAGAAGTGCGACACCTGAAAGTATGGAATATTTCGGTCAAAACTATGGTTTTATTTATTATGAAACAAAAATTAAAGGTAAGTATCAAATGCAACCTTTAAAAATTAATGGAGTTCATGATATTGCACATATTTATGTTGATGACAAAAAAGTTGCAGTTTTTGACAGAAACAAGAAAACTAATTTGTTAGGTATGAATAAACATCAAATGTTTATTGGTGGCGTTGACGGCGAAAAGAAAATTGGTATTCTTGTGGATGCTATGGGCAGAATAAATTATGGCGAAAAACTTGAAGACAGAAAAGGTATTGAAAGTGTGATTTTTGGCAAACAAATTATGTTTGGTTATGATGTTTATTGCCTGCCAATGGATAATCTTGACAAGCTTGAGTTTACAAATCAAATGGCAAACAATGAGCCAGTTTTTGTAAGAGGCACTTTCAAAGCAAACAGCAAAGATGAATGTTTTGTGCATATGGACAATTTTGGAAAGGGTAATGTTTGGATAAACGGCTACAATATCGGAAGATATTGGACAAAGAAAGGTCCTCAAAAAGCACTTTATATTCCAGGAAGTCTTTTGAATACTGACAAAGAAAATGAGATAATTATTTTTGACATCGAAGGCTATAAAAATGCTGAGGTTGTAATTGACGGAAAGCCTGATTTGGGAAAATAAAAATTACATAATGAATATAACTGCATATTATTTGAAAAAATAAAAGGGAGGGATTATGAAAAAGAAAGTTTTGCTTTTGGTTGTGACAGTAATAATTGTTGCAATGTTTACTTTGGCAGGTTGCAGCCCAAAAAATGATGGGGTGTTGGATTCGTATACTATTCCACAATTTGATTTGGATGCTACTGCTATGCCAAGCGACATTGAAGACAAGTACAAAGAATTGTATGGTTATAATGTGGTTGATGATGGTGGCAGCGAAATAAATTATCTTGCTCACCCTGATGCAGTTATGCTTGATGGCGAAAATGAAGGTAAAATGGTTATTTACTATTCAAAAGGTCACGGCAGAGGTGCAATTGGAGGAAAAGTTTCTTCAGACAATGGAAAAACTTGGAAAGAAATCAAAAATTTGCCATTAACTTGGAATAATAGCATGGAAACACCAACTGTTTATAAATTGAGAATGAATAGAGGCACTGCAAAAGAGACAAGCAAATATATTTTAATAAGTGGTTGTCCTACTTGGGGTGGCAAATATAAAGGTAACGGATTTAATGTTTCTTTGAGTGATGATGGTATCACAGGTTGGACAGAATTTCAAAATTTTTATGGTTTGGATTTGAATGGTAAGAAAGGCGAAAACTTTGTTGCATCTATTGTTGCAATGGCATCACTTACTCAACTTAAAGACGAAAATGGAAATTGGACAAATTCTTGGATGGGATTTTTCCACGATGATAATGCCTACAACTACAAATCAATTTTGACTTTTGATGAGTCTGGGCAATATATGAAATGGTCTGCTCCTGAAAAATATTTTGCAAAGTATAGAAGAATTGAGAAAAAAGCTTTTATGTGCGAGGTTGAAGTTGTAAGAAGTGAATTCGGCGAAGGCAATGAACTTATGTTGCTTGCAAGAAGTAATGGCAGCAATGGCAACAAAGAATATAATGGTTTGATGTCCGTTTCAACTGACGAAGGAAAAACTTGGAGTGAGCCAAAGCAATTGCCAGCTGCAGTAAATGGCGAGAGATATAAGGCAGATTATCTTGCTGATGGAAGATTGTTTATTACATTTAGATCTATCAGTAAAAATTTTAACAATTTTGATAAGGTTGATGAAACAAAAGGCATAGGTAATGGCAAGTGGTATAGTGAAGGTTGGGTTGCATGGGTTGGAACTTATGACGACTTAAAATCTGGTTCAGAAGGTCTATATCGCATTAAACTTGCACACACTTATTTGGAAAATCAAACAAAATCTGTTTTGGCAGCAAATGGAGACTGTGGCTATTGTGGAAATATTGTGTTTGGAGATGGCTACAAAGTTATGACATCAACTTATGGAATTTTCAATTCAAATAGAGAAAAAACAATCATTGCAAGCAAGATTGTTGATATTAAGCTAATTGACCAAATGTATTTGAAACTTAAAGCTTGAGCTTAATTTAGAAAATGAAGATATAAAATTTAATTTTTAAAATGTATGAATAAAAATATGACGGCAGAACTTATGTCGTCATATTTGTTGTGTCTATGTTTTTAATGTCGAAATATCCGTTTTATTGTGTTGAGTGGAAAATTGATTTTTTTCTATAAGCTATTTGGTAAAAATATCCTCTGTTAATTTATTATATAATGGTGCAAACTAAAGTTGATAAGAGGATTTATGCAAGAGAAAGTACCTGTTGAAATGATTGTTCGATTTACGGAAAATGGAGAAATACGCCCACTCAAAGTAATTTTTGGCGATAAAATGTATTTGATAGATAAGGTTTACAACAAAGTTTTGACAACTCCAAAAGGTGCATTTGGGGTTGCACTTGAGTATAATTGTTTGATAAATGGACGAAAAAAAAGTATTTTTTTTGATAGATACAACAACATTTGGTATGTTTTTAAACAGACAAAAGAAGATAAGCCTACACCTGTTTATAATCCTTTAAATTATAAAATTGAATAGCAAAAATTGAATTAATAGCGATTTTTGACACAAAATTCAAAAAAATCTTAAATTTTATTAGCTTTCTTTTAATGTTATTTTTGTTTTAAGATATTTGGTTTTGTTGGTGCTCTAAGTAAAAATGTAAAATGTTTAACAAATATTGGTACTTTTTCAGAAATTTATGTTATAATAAAATAATAATACTATTGCATAGATATTTTTTGTTGCAATAATTACATATTTTAAAAATTTGGTAGGAGTTAAAAATGAAAAAAACTTTTTGTAAACAAAAAACAACAATCAGTTTGGCATTTGCTGTTATTTTGATTTTGTGTTTAATTTGCAGTGTTTTTGGAATAGTGTTTGCAGAAGATAATGCGAAAAATGAAATTAGCATTATTCATGTTTCTGACTTGCACTATTATCCTACTTATATGTGTTACAAACAAACTGAAAGTGATTATCTAAAAAGTGCTATGCTTGAAAAAAGCAGATTTGAAAGCAAACTTCTTATGGAAAGCAGTGCTGTTATAAAAAAATTGTTTGAAGAAATTGCAACAAAAAAGCCGGATTACCTTGTTGTGACAGGAGACTTGAGCAGTGATGGCGAGCGAGTTGCTCTTATTGAAATTGCAAATGCTTTGCGTAGCTTGCAAAACAAAATAAGGGATGACGGAAAAAATAATTTTCAAATTTTTGTAGTTCCAGGCAATCATGATATTTTGAACGAGAACGCAACTGATTACTCTGAGCTTAAAGGGAAAAGAATTGATGCTGTTACAAAACTGGAGTTTGTCAAGATATTTGCAGGGCTTGGCTATCCAAATATGACAAGGGATGAGGCAGAGCAGTTTTATAGCAGTAGCTATTATTCAATAGACGAGGTAAACAAAAAATACTTGCCATATGATGCAAGTGTTAGCACATATATTCATTCAAACAATGCAGATAATATTGATTTTGTTTACAATGCATTGTCATTTGACGAAAGTTTTTATGTTGGTGGAGTAGCAGAGCTTGGTGATGGAGAGTTGTCATATATTGCAAAATGTCCTAATAACAACACTTTTATTGCTATTGACGGAATTGTAAAAGGTAGCATCGGTGGCAAAGTTAGTGATAATGTTTTTAACTGGTTGCAAGACAATAAGGTGCAACATTTAAGAGGAAACCTTATGGCAATGACTCATCACAATGTACTTCCACACTTTACAATGCAAGAACAATGGACAAAAAATTATCTTTACTCTAATTGGGAAATCGTAAGAGATTTTATGATTGAGTTGGGTGTGAAGTACAATTTCAGTGGGCATATGCACGCAAATGATGTGGCTAGCTATTGCAATTATAGTGGCTATAATTTGTACGATATAGAAACAGGCTCGCCTGTGGGATATGGTGCAGCATACAGAGAGGCTACAATTAATTTTTATCAAGACGGCGCAAGCGATATGTTGCAAACTTTGCAGACTATTAAAAATGTGGATGTTTCTTTGCTTGTAAACGACGGATATTTGTCAGAGAGTATGAACATCACTTATCGTGATATTACAACTCAAGGAATAATTCAGGATTTAGCTGGATATATTCACAATAATTTGTATAAGAGTATGCTTGATGGCGTGCTTGACAAAATGATAAAAGAAGTAAGCCGTGAAAATTTTGTTGAGCTTGTGATTGAAAAAATTGACAGCAGTGTTAAGGACGGAATTGTAAAAGATATTATAACAAACAATATCAATGAGCTTAGAATTGTCCTTGGAAATTTGTACAATAAAATTCAAAGTGAAACACTTGCGAACTTTGTTTACACTGGCGAAGAAGAATTTTTGCAAGCAGAGGAAAACAAGCTGAGAGCATATATTTATAACTTCGCAAGCAAAGTGCTTAACATTGAGATACAAAAAAATTATACAATTCAAAATATGTTTGTGGATGCCTATACTGCACATTTAAAAGGTAATGAGGATTTGGTGCTTACAGACAGAAATTCACAGCTTAAGTACAGCATAGAGGAATGGTTGCCAAGTGGTCAGTTTGTGCAAAGCATTGTTGACATTCTTCGTAGTAACGATAATGGAATTGCACCTTTATTAAAGCAAGTTTTGTCCTCAAATTATGACTTGACAATTGGTTTGAGCAGTGAGCAAATAAGAAATATAAATAAATTGGTTAAACTTTACGACACAGAGCTTGCTAGCTTTAATCTGGATAAGTTTATCAAAAAACTGGCAGGAGATAAGCTTGATAATCTTCCAAGTAGTATGGTGGATAAATCTCTTGATTATGTGCTAACTCAAAGCATTGCTAAAGGTATAGGAAGCAAACTTAGTGATGTTGTTCGCTCTTTGGCTACCGACTCAACTTATGACGGCACACTTGGAGAACCAACTAAAGTGCTTTATGATATAAATGACCAATTTTCGCATTATGCAGGTGGAAAGGTTCGCGAGGCAAGCATAACAGACGGCAGATTGCCATCAATGCTTACAATGACTTTAGGCGAAAATGTTTATGCAGATAGAAATTTGGTTTGGTTTACAGATAAAAGTGTAACAGGAAGTCAAGTTCAAATTAGTGAAGGAGATAGGTCTTCATTTAATCCTTTGACTGTTGACGGAAGTTGTGAGATTATTGAAATTGATATGCCACTTATGGATGTTGGCATTTTAGCCACTTACACATCAAAAGAAATTGCAAGACATACGGCAAGTATGAAAGGCTTAAAAGCAGATACGCTTTACACATATAGGGTCGGAGATGCAACAAAAGGCTATTTTAGTGATTTATACACATTCAGAACGCCTATTACAGAAGATAAATCAGGTTTTGAAATGCTTATTGTCACCGATATGCAAGGTATGACCCAGTCAAATTATGAAGATAGTGCAAAAATGTTGCAAGCATCTATGCAAGTAAGCGAAAAAGGCTACGATTTAATTCTTAATTTAGGCGATATGGTGGATAGTGGTAAAAACACCAATCAATGGCAGTATTTTTTGGATAGTGGAAGGAATTTGTATGGTACAACTCCACAAGTTGTTGTTTCGGGCAATCACGACATTGCCTTGGAAGATAGCAAAATAAACACTGCAAGTGGGCGTTCGCCATTGGATATTCACTATAACATAAGCGACAAAAAATATTATTCATTTGATTACAAAAGTGTGCACTTTGTTGTGCTTGACACAAATGATATTGTAAATGACAACTTAAGTTTTAATCAAATTGATTGGCTAATCAATGATTTGCAACAAAACAAAGATAATCTTGTTGTGGTGGCAATGCACAAGGGTATTTATTCAGCAGGACCACACAGAAATGACAAAGAAATAATTAATATGCGAAAAACTTTGGGCAAATTGTTCAGTGATTACAAGGTTGAACTTGTTTTGCAGGGACACGACCATGTTTACAGCGAAAGTTTTTATATGGATGGAGAAGGCAAAAAAACAAAAGTGCCTGCTTACAATCAAGGTGCCCCAATAAACAATAATAGTGGTGGAGTGCTTTATATAACAATGGGTTCAAGTGGTAACAAATATTATAGTTTTGCAGATGAAAACATTGATTATATTAGTAAAGGAAAATTTTTCCACACCCCAACTTTGCAAAATCCAACTTTTGGAAGGTTAGTTTTTGACGGCGAAAACATAAAATCATTTGCTTATGAGTATGACTTGGAAAAAAATCAAATCAATCAGTTGAAATTTTTCAACAAAAACAGAATTGCTTTGATTGTTTCAATAGTAACTGCAATAATTATTGTTATTGGTGTAGGTATTTTGATATTTATCTTGGTGCTAAATCACAAAAAGAAATTGGCAGCTTGCATAAAAGAAAACGAATTGGAAAATCAAAATATAAATTCCAAAATTATTATAAAAATTAATGTGAATAACAAAGATGACAATCTTAATTGCACCACAGATAACAATTTAAATGCTGAAAATTTTGAAAATCAAAGCAATAATCAGCTTGAAGATGAGGCTAATGGAATAGACGGCAATCAAAAAATAGATAAATAATAGGGATAAAATTAAAATGACACTAAATCAAGCATTTGCAATCAGAGTAAGAGAGATTTTGAAAGAAAAAGGGATGACCCAATATAAGCTGGAACAACTGACAGTTTGTATCATAGCACAATGAATGCAATGATGAATAACAGAATAAAATCTTCTAATTTTAAAACTATGGCGTTAATCATAAGAGAGTTGGGGATGTCAGTTACAGAATTTTTTGATAGTCCGATTTTTGATTTTAACAATTTGGACATTGACGACTAAAACAGCATTTAAAATGTATAAAATATTTATATAGACTTTGCATAAATTTTGCATTAAAGTTTTTGCAAACTACTAGACAAATTTTGTTAAATGTGCTATATTAATAATGTAAACTTTAATGTAGGTACGAGAGACCTCAAAGATTGACATTTTTTATTGGCTTTGGGTGTTTTTTTTTATCTTTTATTATAAAAATATTTTAGGCAAGTATTATGTGAATTTTGCTCGTATCTATTTTAGATACGAGTTTTTTATTACGGAGGATTGTATGCGTAAAGATTTGTTGGGACTGGAAGGGTTGAGTCGAGAAGAGATTGAAGAAATTCTTGATACTGCTGCCGTTATGCGTGAGCATTTGGATAAAGGAGAAATCAATCTTGACTATGCAAAAGGCGTTTCTGTGGTAAATTTGTTTTATGAAAACAGCACAAGAACAAGAACATCTTTTGAAAATGCGGCAAAGTTTTTGGGAGCAAATCAAGTGAACATTGCAGTTGGAAACAGCAGTGTTGCAAAAGGCGAAAGTATTTATGACACTGTAAAAACTTTGGAGAGCATTAAAAATGGCATTGTTGTGATAAGACACAATATGGCAGGAGCACCTCAGTATGTTGCAAAAAAAGTTAACGCAAGGGTTATCAATGCAGGTGACGGACAACACGAACATCCAACTCAAGCACTTTTGGATATGCTTACAATGAAAAGACATTTTGGAAAAATTGAGGGGTTGACTGTTGCGATTATTGGCGATATAAAGTATAGCAGGGTTGCAAGGTCAAATATCTTTGGACTTTTGAAAATGGGCGCAAAAGTTAAATTGTTTGGAATAAAAACTCTTATGCCAAAAGGTATTGAAGAGATGGGCGCCATAGTTTGCGACAGCATAGAGCAAGCAATTTCTGGCAGTGATGTTGTTATGGGACTTAGAATTCAACTGGAAAGACAAACAAGTGGACAATTTCCTACTATAAAAGAGTATTTCAATGAATATGGCATAACAATGGAGAGAATGAAGCTTGCAAATAAAAATGCAATCATTATGCATCCTGCACCTGTTAACAGAGGAGTGGAAATTTCAGGCGAGGCAGTTGATTGTGAGCAGTCAAGAATTTTTGACCAAGTGACAAATGGACTTGCTGTAAGAATGGCAATTATTAAATTAATGGCGGAGGAAAAATAATGTTATTAATTAAAAATGTTAAAGTTAATGGGGAAATCACAAATATTCTTATTAACGGCAACCAAGTAAGCGATATTTCAAAAAATATTAATGAAATGATGGATGTGCCTTGTTTGGACGGAAAAGGAAGAACAATCTTGCCTGCATTTGTGGATATTCACACACATTTGAGAGAGCCAGGTTTTGAAAGCAAGGAAGATATTACAACTGGACTTATGGCAGCTGTCAGTGGTGGATATAGTGCAGTTTGTCCTATGCCAAACACAAATCCTGTTACAGATAACAAATATATTGTGTCTTATATCAAAAATCGTGCCAAAGAAGTTGGACTTGCAAGGGTTTTCCCTATTGGAGCAATATCAAAAGGTTTAAAAGGCGAAGAACTTGCAGAAATGGCAAGTATGCAAAAGGCAGGAGCAGTTGCAGTAAGCGATGACGGAATGCCTGTTACAAACAGCAATCTTATGAGAAAGGCTATGGAGTATGCTGATGGGCTTGGTATGATAACAATAAGCCATTCTGAGGATAAAAGTCTTGCGGAAGGTCACGCAAACGAGGGCGCAAATGCAACAAGAGCAGGCATTGAAGGTATCAGTCGTGTGGCAGAAGAGGCAATGGTTGCAAGAGAAATTTTGCTTGCAGATAGCCTTGGCACAGCAGTGCATATCGCGCATGTTTCCACAACTAACAGCGTGGATTTGGTAAGGTGGGCAAAAGCTAAAGGAATAAAAGTGACTTGCGAAACTTGTCCTCATTATATTGTTGGCACAGACGAACTTATTTTAGATTATGACTGCAATGCAAAAGTTAACCCTCCACTTAGGGAAGAGAAAGACAGGCAAGCGATTATTGCAGGATTGATTGACGGAACTATTGATGCGATTGCAACTGACCATGCTCCACACACAAAATCAGAAAAGGATAGAGAGTTTGCTTTGGCGCCAAATGGAATAAGTGGTTTGGAATCTGCATTCAGCTTATGTTACACAGCTTTAGTTGAAAGTGGTCTTATCAGTTTGCAAAGGCTATCTGAACTTATGAGCAAAAATCCAAGCGATATCTTAAACTTGCCTTGTGGTGCACTTGAGATTGGAGGACTTGCAGATTTTGTAATCATTGACACAGAAAAAGAATATGAAATTGACAGTAGCAAATGGTACAGCAAAGGCAAAAATACACCTTTCAACGGATACAAAGTTAAAGGACAAGTAATGACAACTATAGTTGACGGAAATGTAAAATTCAACAGGGAATCGGAGGAGAGAATATGATAATTGATAAGTTGATTGATGCAATCAAAAGAACAGATAATCCATCAGTGGTAGGCTTGGATACTTGCCTTGACTATTTGCCTGAAGATATGCTTGCAAAAGTGAATAGCTTGGAAGATGCAGCAGAGCAAATTTTTGAGTTTAACAAAAATATTGTGGATAATATTTATGATATTGTTCCTGCTGTTAAAGTGCAAGTTGCTTATTATGAAATGTATGGCTATCAAGGCATGATGGCTTTTAAAAAGACAGTTGATTACGCAAAAGCTAAGGGTATGATTGTAATCAGCGATGTGAAAAGAAATGATATCGGTTCAACTGCTGGTTGCTACAGCAAAGCATATCTTAGTGGTGTGCAAGTTGGAAACAAAAAAATCACTGCGTTTGACAGCGATTATATCACAGTAAACGGATATCTTGGCAGTGACGGCATTTTGCCATTTGTAAAAGACTGCAAGGAGAATGACAAAGGATTGTTTATTCTTGTAAAAACTTCAAATCCTACAAGTGGAGAACTTCAAGACAAAAAGTTCGAAAACGGAAACACTCTTTATGAGGAAATGGGCGATTTGGTTGAAAAATGGGGAGCTGATTTGATTGGTAAATATGGTTACAGTAGCATTGGTGCAGTGGTTGGTGCAACTCACAAAGAGCAAGCTGAAATAATCAGAAAACGCAATCCTCACACTTTCTTTTTGATACCTGGCTATGGTGCTCAAGGTGGAAAGGCAGAAGATCTTGCAGTTTGCTTTGTGGACGGCATTGGTGGCATTGTAAACAGCTCAAGAGGAATTCTTTGTGCTTACAGAAAGGATAAATATCAAGGTTTGGACTATGCAAAAGCTGCAAGACAAGCAAGCATTGATATGAGAGAAGATTTGAACAGTGCTATTAAAAAGTAATAAATCATATATTGTTTTTCAAAAAACATTGATAGTTAGCTTAAATAAAATAACAAATTAATTGTAGCAACATTATAGAGTAAAAAACACACTGAATTTGAGATTTTTGCAAATAACAGCTCAAAAATCGGTATTAATTATAAAAATAATGCAAATTTTTGCAAATCATAATCTAAGGAGAATTTGAATATGCCAAAGGATAAAGACATCAAAAAAGTATTGGTTATTGGCAGTGGTCCAATCGTAATTGGTCAGGCAGCAGAGTTTGACTATGCAGGCACACAAGCTTGCAGAGCTTTGAAAGAAAATGGAATAAGCGTTGTTTTGGTAAACAGTAACCCAGCAACTATTATGACTGACAAAGAAATGGCTGATAAGGTTTATCTTGAGCCACTAAAAGAAGAGGTTATAAAAAACATTATCAAAATTGAAAAGCCTGATAGCATTTTGCCAACTCTTGGTGGACAAACTGGTCTTAATCTAGCAGTTGCTTTAAGTGAAAGTGGATTTTTAAAAGAGCACAATGTAAGATTACTTGGCACAAATGTTGAAACAATCAAAAAAGCTGAAGACAGAGAAATGTTTAAGGACACAATGCTTGAAATTGGCGAACCAGTTATTGATAGTGTTATCGTTAACAATGTGGATGATGCTGTGGACTTTGCAGAAAAAAATGGTCTTCCGATAATCATTCGTCCTGCTTACACTTTGGGTGGTACAGGTGGTGGTATTGCTGAAACTATGGCAGAATTGAAGGAGATTTCAGCAGCAGGTATCAAAGCATCTCGTGTTGGTCAAATTCTTGTGGAAAAGAGTGTTGCAGGTTATAAAGAAATTGAGTTTGAGGTTATGCGTGACAAGTCAGGCAATGCTATCATCGTGTGCGATATGGAAAATGTTGACCCAGTTGGCATACATACAGGTGACAGCGTGGTTGTTGCTCCTTGTCAAACTCTTAATCCTCATCAACTTAAAATGCTTAAGGATGCGTCAATAAAAATTATCAACGCTTTGGGTATTGAAGGTGGATGTAACATTCAATATGCTTTGTCAGTAAACAGCGACAAGTATTATTTGATTGAGGTTAACCCTCGTGTAAGCCGTTCTTCTGCACTTGCATCAAAAGCAACAGGTTATCCAATTGCAAGAGTAAGTGCTTTGGTTGCAATCGGCTATAATCTTGATGAAATTGTAAGCAGCAAAACAGGTATGACATTTGCTCACAAATCTCCGGCCGTTGATTATGTTGTTTGCAAATTCCCTCGTTGGCCATTTGACAAGTTCACTCAAGCAAACAAAATTCTTGGCACAAGAATGAAAGCAACAGGTGAAGTTATGTCAATCAGTAACAATTTCACAGGTTCTTTCCTAAAAGCAATCAGATCTTTGGAGCTTAACATAAACGGCACAACTCTTGATAAGTATAGCGATTTGACTTTGGATGAAGTGCTTGACAGAGTAAATATCAAAAACGATGAAAGAATATTTATGATTATGCAAGCTTTAAAAATGGGCGCAAGTGTTGAGCAAATCAATAAGATTACTGCAATCACTCCATGGTTCATTGAAGAGTTGCAAAAAATAGCTTTTGCAGAAAATAACATTGCAAAAATCGGTATTAAAGGCTTAAATGAAAAGCTTTTGAAAGAGTATAAAGTGCTTGGTTTGTCAGACAAACACATTGCAAGACTTGCAGGTTGCTCTGAAATAGAAATCAAGGAACTTCGTGCTCAATATAACATTTATCCAAGTTATGGCTTGATTGATGTGGTAAGTGGTGGAGCTGAAGGTGGTAGCCCTTACTATTACAGCAAATATGAAGATAAAGTTGTAACTCCAAAACAAAATGACAAGACTATTGTTGTTTTAGGTAGTGGACCAATTCGTATCGGTCAAGGTGTGGAGTTTGACTATTGTAGCGTACATTGTACTTGGGCATTGAGAAAAGCAGGTTATAGAACAGTTATTATCAACAATAACCCAGAAACAGTTTCAACTGACTTTGACACAGCTGACAGGCTATATTTTGAGCCATTGACTGTTGAGGAAACTTTGAATATACTTGCCATTGAAAAGCCAGTTGGTGTTGTGGTTCAATTTGGTGGACAAACAGCAATCAAACTTACAAAATCTGTAAGTGATGCTGGTTACACAATCATTGGTACTCAACCAAAAGATATTGATGCAGCAGAAGACAGAGAGGTGTTTGACAATGTGCTTGCGTCTCTTGACCTTACAAGACCAAAAGGCGAAACAGTGTTCACTGCAGTTGAGGCTATTGCCGTTGGCGAAAAGCTTGGCTATCCAGTGCTTGTAAGACCAAGTTATGTGCTTGGTGGACAAGGTATGGAAATTGCTTACAACGAAACTGACCTTGTTGAGTATATGAATATCGTAAACAGCGTTGAACAAGAGCATCCAATCTTAATAGACAAGTATGTAACAGGTATGGAAGTTGAGGTTGATGCTATCAGTGACGGAAAGGACATTTTGATTCCAGGTATTATGGAGCACATTGAAAGAGCAGGTGTTCACAGTGGAGATAGTATCAGCGTTTATCCACCAATGCACATTTCAGATGAAATGACAGCAAAAATAATTGATGTAACAAAGCGCCTTGCCGTTGCTTTAAATACAAAGGGATTGATTAACATTCAATATATCATTGCAAACAATGAGCTTTATATCATTGAGGTAAATCCTCGTTCTTCAAGAACAGTGCCTTATATCAGCAAAGTTACAAATCTTCCAATGGTTCAACTTGCATTGAGATGTGCTTTGGGCGAAAGTGTTAAAAGCTTGGGTTATGGCACAGGACTTTACAAAAAAGCAGATGTTTATGCTGTTAAAGTTCCAGTATTTTCAAGTGAAAAATTGCCTGACCTTGAAATTTCAGCAAGTCCAGAAATGAAATCTACTGGCGAAGTTTTGGGTATTGGCGAAAGCTATCCAGAGGCATTGCTAAAAGGCTTGATTGCAAGTGGTATCAATTTGCATCACGATAGTGGCGTTGTAATCAGCGTGTCTGACAACTTCAAAAAGGAGATTTTGCCTGTTGCCAAAACATTGAGCGATCTTGGATTTAAGATTTTTGCAACAGTGGGCACAGCAAAATTCTTAGCTGAACATGATATTTATGCAATGGCAGTTAATAAATTGGTAGAAAAAAGAAATGGCGACATTGTATATTTGGCAAAAAAGGGTATAATAGAAATGATTATCAATACACCAACTAAAGGTCGTCAATCTTCAAGAGATGGATTTAAAATCAGAAGAACAGCTGTTGAACTTGGCATTTCTTGCCTAACAAGTGTGGATACAGCAATGGCATTATGTCAAGCACTAAAACTTAACAAAACTGAAAAAGATTTGAAACCATTCGCTTTGCAAGATTTAAAATAATATAGTAATTCAGTTAAAATAATGGGTTGAGGTAAATTTTCAATTTAATATTGAGAGTTTACCTTTAAACTCAAAACAAATAAATTGTGGGGTTAAAATGAAAAAAGACAGAATTGTTACAATTTTGAGTAATAAAGAAGTAGCAAAAGACATTTATGAAATGATTTTGCAAGTTGCAGATTTCCCATGTGATATGCGTGGTGGTCAGTTTATTCACATCGCACTTCCAAGCGAAGTACATTTGTTGCGCAGACCATTTTGTATTGCTGATTTTAATGCAAAAGAAAAAACAGTGACAGTGTCATATGCAGTTGTAGGCGAGGGTACTGCTTTGCTTAGCACACTTAAAGAAGGACAAACTTTGAAAGCTTTGTTTCCACTTGGCAACGGCTTTTATTTTGACAGCAATGTAAAAAAAGTTGCAATGGTTGGTGGTGGTATGGGTGTGGCAGTTTTGCCAGCTATTCCAACAGCTGACCCTAATCTTGAGTATGTTTCATTTCTTGGCTTTGCAAACAAAAACAAAGCCATCTTTGTGGATGACCTTAAGAGAAAAGGCGATGTTTACATTGCAACAGATGATGGAAGTGTTGGCGTAAAAGGATTTGTAACAACTCTTTTAAGACAAAGCATTGATTATGTCAAGCCGGATGTTATTGTTTGCTGTGGACCAGAAGTAATGTACAAGTCTTTGAAAAAGGAAATGGAAGGAATTGATATTCCAATTTATGTTTCACTTGAGCGTCGTATGGGTTGTGGCATCGGTGCTTGCCTTGTGTGCAACTGCAAAGTGAAAACAGCAAACGGCGAAAAATATTTGCGTGCGTGTGCAGACGGCCCAATCTTTAAGTTGGAGGATATTGTGCTATGAGTAATTTGAAAGTTAATATTGCAGGAGTAGAGTTTAAAAATCCTATTATTACAGCATCAGGAACTTTTGGTTTTGGCAGAGAGTACAGCAATTATTATGATTTGTCTGTTTTAGGTGGCATTTCCACAAAAGGTATGACTTTGCTTGAAAAAGCAGGAAATCCTGCACCTCGTGTTACAGAAATCAAAAGTGGAATGATAAATTGTGTTGGATTGCAAAACCCGGGTGTTGATTACTTTTTAAAAGAGCACTTGCCTTGGCTTAAAACTGTGGATACAAAGATAATTGCCAATGTTGCAGGCAGCACAATTGAAGATTATATTAAAATGTGTGAGAAGGTGTCTGTTGACGGCGTGGATATGGTTGAACTTAACATTTCTTGCCCAAATGTAAAAGCAGGTGGAGCGTCTCTTGGTGTGGACCCAAAAAATGTGGAAGAGGTTACTCGTGCAGTGCGTGATGTGTGCAAAAAACCTCTTATGGTAAAATTGACACCTAATGTTGCCAATATCAGCGAAAATGCAAAAGCTGCTGAGGCAGGTGGTGCAGACAGCGTATCTTTGATAAATACATTGAGTGGTATGGTTGTAAACTACAAAACAAGACGACCAATTTTGTCAAATAATCACGGAGGAATTTCAGGACCTTGTTGCAAACCTGTTGCCTTGAAGATGGTGTGGGATTGCTACAACGCAGTAAAAATTCCTGTTGTTGGTATGGGTGGTATAATGACTTATACTGATGTTTTGGAGTTTATGATTTGTGGTGCTGCCGCTGTTCAAGTTGGTGCAGCCAATGTGTTCAATCCAATGGCAAGTTATGAAATTGTGAAAGACTTGGAGGCTTATGTTAAAGAGCAAGATATGGATATCAACGATTTGGTTGGCAGTTTGATTGCAAGCAATGGTGGCAAATGTGGCACAACTTGTGGCTAATCGGAATGTAGTGTTTTAAAAAGCTGATTTTTTGAAAAATAACGCTGAAAATCGATATTAATTTTAAAAATTTCAATAAAATTGACAAGAAAAAACAATTTGCCCTGTGTGGATAAAACCTCTAGGGCAATATTTTTTCACAAAAAAGGTTGACAATATCTTCCAAAGATTATACAATAATAATGTATATACATTAATAAATAATTTTAATTTATTGTGTATGCATTTAATGTATATGTCTTTCAATCGTATTTTAATTGAACGCTTTTGTATAGAGTTGTGATTTGTAATAATCTGTTAAAATATAAATTTAGTGGGGACATTGCTACAAGCTTGATAGAATAAAATAAAGAATTCTTTTGGCATATAAATTGTTCAAAAAAGTGGCATTCAATCTTTGATGTCAATTTAGCAATAAAGTGCTAAAAAGGGGAATAATCTTATATAGTATGCTGAAACCACGCTGATATTGTTTTCCTATAGACAGAGTTTTTGCGTTTGGTTGGTGCAGATGATATTTATTATGCAATAAAACAAGAGATTTTGCGTGCAAAAAAAAGACAGTAAAATTTCAAAAATAAATGTGTAAAAATCGATATTACTATTGATTTTTGACGCAAAAATACAATTAAAAAGGTACTATTTAGATGAAAAATTTAAAAGAATTGTTTAAACAAAGAATATTCCGAACACTAATGTTGGTTGCGTTTGATATCGTTACCATACTGGCGTGTTTTTACATTTCATTTTTCTTGACCATAAAGATTTTTTACAAAAATATCTTTTGGGGAAATTTCAGTAATTTAGCGCTTGCAAGTTTTTCAATAGTTGCTTTGGTAGTTGTATTTTTGTTTGTTTTTCAAACATATAAAGTTGTATGGCATTTTGCAAAGCCAGGACATTATTTTAAAATGGTTGCTACCATTGTGTGTTCAATTTTATTGTTCGGCATATTGGATAGCACTTGGTGGAAATTGCTTTCAAGAGCATTTTATGATTTCACACAAAATCAAATTGCTTATATAACAACATTTCCTGTTTATTGCTTGTTGATGTTTTCCACAACTTTTGCTTTTGTTTTTCTTCGTATTGGCTATCAAACATTGATGACTTTAAAATATGACAAAACAATTATTGAAAGAAAAAAAGGCAAGTTAAGAACAATGATAATTGGTGCAGGCTTTACTGGCAACCATGTGCTTGATGAACTTAATCTCAACAACTCTCAATACAGCCCAATTTGCTTTTTGGATGACGATGTTTCTTTGGTGAACGGAATTATCAACAACATTGTTGTTGCAGGAAAAATTGAGTATATCAAAGATTATTGCGATAAATTTGATATCGATTTGATTATTTTTGCAATTCCGTCTTTGGTTGGTGAGAGAAGGTCAGAAATTTTAAAAGAATGTTCGGAAACTGGAAGAAAGTTGAAGGTTATTCCTCCTTTATCAGAGATTATCGAGCAAGATTCTTTTGTTACGCAAATGCGTGATGTCAACATTGTGGATTTGCTTGGCAGAGAACAAATCAAGTTTGAAAAGCAAGGCATAAAAGATTATGTTGCTGGCAAAACTGTAATGGTTACAGGTGGTGGTGGCTCAATTGGAAGCGAGCTTTGCAGACAAATTGCTACTTTTGAACCAAAGCGTATTGTGATTGTTGAGGTGTATGAGAATTGTGCATATTCCATTCAACAAGAAATGATAAGACGAAATATCAAGTTTGATTTTGAGGTTGAAATTCTATCTGTTACCGATTATGATAAGGTAGAAGAAATTTATAAGCAATATCATCCTGAAATAGTTTTTCACGCAGCTGCGCACAAGCATGTTCCACTTATGGAGACAAATCCAGAAGAGGCTGTTAAAAACAATGTGTTTGGCACATTAAATGTGGTTAGGCTTGCAGATAAGTACAAAGTTGAAAAGTTTATATTGATAAGCACAGACAAAGCCGTTAACCCTACAAATGTTATGGGCGCAACAAAAAGATGTTGTGAAATGATTTTGCAAACTATGTCAAAAAAATCTCAACATACAAAGTTTGCTGCTGTAAGATTTGGCAATGTTTTGGGTTCAAATGGTTCAGTAATTCCACTTTTCAAAAAGCAAATTGAAAATGGTGGACCTGTTACTGTCACTCACAAGGATATTATCAGATACTTTATGACAATTCCAGAGGCAGTCAGCCTAGTTTTGCAAGCTGGTGCGTATGCAGAGTCAGGAGAAACTTTTGTGCTTGATATGGGCGAACAAGTTAAAATTGTTACTTTGGCAGAAAATCTTATTCGTGCAATGGGCTATACTCCTTATGAGCAAATTGACATTAAGTTCACAGGCCTAAGACCGGGCGAGAAACTTTATGAAGAGTTGCTTATGGGCGAGGAAGGCTTAAGAAAAACTGCAAATGACAAAATATTTATCGGGCAACAAATTGATATTGAAGAAAATTCTTTCTATAAAAATTTGGAAGAAATGCGTGCAATTTGCAACACAAATGACAAAACAGATGTTGTAAACAAGCTAAAGGAACTTGTGCCAACATTTAAGCATGATGAAGAACAATTTAACAAAATGCAAGAACATACCAAGCAAATTATGCTTGAATTTACAAAAAAATAGTACAAAATTATTTTAAAAATAATTAACTTTTTTATGTCATTTTGCATATAATAAATTGTAAAAGCAATAGTTTAATTATAAGTTTTTTGAAAAGGTGTAGATATCAATTAAAACTTTTGTGTTTTAACTTTATTATTTAGTTAAAATTAAAAGTTTTTGCAATTCTTTTCGTCAAGGCAGTATTTGTAAAATCATAACATTACTGCTGTTGGGAAAGATTAATTGCATATTTTGAAATAATTATTCAATTTGTTAAAAGTTAAGTCGCTATTTTCAGGCTTTCAAAACAAAATTGAAATAATTGATAAAATGTTGAAAAATTTAAAAATTTTCAAAAAAACA
>OFGI01000626.1_pt1 | contig 21356 bp, 21 predicted proteins | sample 1521751 | NCBI WGS metagenome assembly OFGI01 (sample SAMEA3504115, study PRJEB24116) | mouse gut metagenome | biome: mouse gut; feature: mouse-associated habitat; material: faeces | place: Denmark | collected 2011
GATAGCTCATAAGGCGCAGAAACGGCGCACCTCCACCAAGGGGGAGGTGCGCCGTTTAACTGATACGTGGCCTGCCTCACTCTGCATTACCAGGAAGGACTCACTTGAAAGAATTAGGGCAGAGAAAGAACCAGGAAGTTGAAAATCTCCCGGAGCAAACTTGAACTGCTCTGGGGGATTTTTGTGTAAAGAGGAGCCCTATTATTTGATGAAGTGGCGTTCCGCTGTCACCACTGCGTCAACGTCCCAGTCCATGGTCACATGATCGCCGGGCTGGACGGAACCGGCCTTGACCAAGGCAACACCCACCCATTTGCCAGCCGTGAAGCCGTAGGTAAATTTGGCCACACAGCCAATCTCTTTGCCACCCTTGGCCACACAGCTGCCATAGGGACCGCCGTGAACCTTGGCGAATTCCTTGTCTACCGTGATGCCCACCAATTCCTGGGCTTTAGGGAGAGTATTGGCCTTTTCCGCCGCGGCCTTGCCCAAGAAGTCCTCCTTGGACCAGTCGATGCCCGTTTCAAAAGGCGTGGCCTCATCCAGATCGGTGATGAGATAGAATCCGGCCTCGGTGGCTAAAGTGTAGGCCATGACATCGAACTCATCACTCTTCTCTCCGCCAAAGACCGGAGCAGCTTTCTCCAGCGCCGCCTCAATGGCCGCGTCATCCTTGACCTCGCAGCAGATTTCGTAGCCGTTCTCGCCGGTGTAACCGGCCTTGGCAACCTTAACCGCTACATCGCCGATGCGGTTCGGTACGATTTGGAGCCGCTTCAGACCGGAGATGTACTCCGCCACAATGGATTTCGCGACGTCCATAGCCTTGGGGCCCTGGACAGCGTACATGTCCACTTCCTTAGTGATCTTCCGGAAGGATACGTTCAGACCATCCTTGTGGTTCTCCAGTTCCTTCAGCGTCCGGGGGCAGTGAGGGGTAGAGCCCCAATATTTATTCTCCTCCAGGCAGAAGACCACGCAGTTATCCTGGGGGATGCCATCCGCCGTCAGCATCATGGTGTGGCAGCCCCATGTAGGCACCAGTTTTCCAATATTGGAAACGTAGACTCGATCCTAAAGGCCACGCAAATAAATAAAGACCTACAGAAAAAAGAAAACAAAATACTGTCTTCACAAAGTGCGGAATCATTTCTTTTCTCTTCCACCCCCTTTCACGATCCTTGCACCCATGCAGGCCCAGCCGTCTGAAGAGAAGGGAAGGAAACAGGGCGGGAGCAACGGGATGAGCCAGGGCGAGATGGATGCCTATCGGGAACTGCTCCGGGAGAACATCTGCTGGACGAGATGGTGGAGGAGGTCTGCTCCCAAAAGAAAAATATCCGAGTGGCGGGAAACGACTTCCCCCAGGCGGTGGTGAAGTTCGGTTGCTGAAGCTGGACGACCAGCATATCCGCTCTGTATTTGATTGCCTCCGGGAGAACACCACTCAGGTGCGGAACAATGCACTGGTGACCATAGAGAGCCACTATGCCGCCCAGGTCAACCACGATTTCTATGGTGGAGAGACGGCAACATAAAGTCTGGAAGATAGAATACCGCAGAGAATCACTTATTGCAGACCGCATTTTCTCCCGCAATATAGGTAATTTGATAGTTGACATTATTCTTAATATGGGCTATGCTAACTATATAAATTAAGCTATACTTAATTTATATAGTTGCGAAAAGGGGCAGCGCGTTCAAATTAGGGGAAGGCCAATTTGTTCGGGCAATTTCATAGTCTGCTATCATCTGCAAATTGTGCATAGTTATAGCAATCCACTAAATTACTGCACATAACGGCATGAAGGAAATCAGCCCAGGTAATCGGAGGTGGTAACTGCTGGAAAGGCGTCTTCAACTGCGTCTGGCAATTCCAGCAGTGCACGGACTTTTGCTTTACGCAGATATGCCTTAATCTTTGACCACATTTTTCTATCGGGTTGAAATCTGGGCTGTAAGGCGGCAGATAAAGGTATCGAATCCTGGATGCGTCCAAGAGCTGTTTTACTGCCTTTGCATGATGGGAACGCATGTTGTCCATAATGATGATGTTATCACTGGATAGGCTTGGGAGCAATGTCTCCTTCAGATATTCCGCAAAACGTTCCGCAGTCGTCTCGCCCTGGTAGGCCGTGTGGGCTGCCCGTCCATCCAGCCGTATGGATGATAGAATTGTAGTATTGCACGGCATGTTCAGCGGTATGCTGTCCACTGCCCGCTCATCTGTTTTTGCGCGGGCATAATGCCTTGTCATATCAATGTTGATGCCGCTTTCGTCCAGGGATACCAGGTTATCTGCTCCACTCCCCAACAAACATATGGCTTTTCCACTCTTCCCGTTTGCTCCTGACATCGAGGAGGCTCCTGTTCCGAAGCCTGTAGAGACTCCTTTTTATAAACATGTCCCAACTTTACCACCGCCCTGCGGACGGTCTCATCACTTACCGACAGTTGGAGTACCTCACGTCCCTCATGTATCGTGTTATCTGATTGTACCAATATCATCTGGTCGATATTCTGCAGGCCTTTCTGGCTCAGGGCAGACTTGTGCCCGCGGTGGGATACCCTGGTTTCTACCGTGCTGGTCTCTCGCATCCTTTTTTCCAAACGGCAGGCCTGTGCTGGTATTCACCCCAAAGCACTCAGCTACTTCCTTTGCCGTGTGTGTTTTATTCCAGGCCTCTATGAGTAGTTTTCATGCCTCATTGTGCAGCATTACAATCGCCTCTTGACTCTATTTTAAGCTCTTTGTCAAATAAATGCGATATTTTTAAGGATTGCTATAAAACCTAATGAAAGGGAGAAATCTTTTGGAAAAGCTTTTCTTGTCACGCAATGAGCTTGCCGTTCTGCGCATTCTTTGGGATACAAAGGAACCACTGTCACGGCCGGAAATTTTAGAAAAGATGCCCACAAGTGGTTGGAACACAGGCTCTATCCATTCGATCCTCAATAATCTGATAAAACATAACTATATTCATGTTGCGGGCAGTACGCGGTGTGGCCAACGCTATGGCAGGACATACTCTGCAAGTTTAACGCAAGAGGAGTATGCTGCCAAACTGGCTTGTAATGCGTTCCCGGACATCCCCGAGGAGGAGCTTATGGTCGGGATGATGTCCGCTATGGTTAAAAACAAAGGCATTCGTCGAGAGACTATTGAGCTCCTTGAAAAAATGCTGGAACAGCATCGCAAATCTATAAATGCTGACAGCAAGACAGAATAATCATTTCTATGTCTGTATCTATATATTCGCTGATTATGGCAATTGCATGGTTTTCGATCGCTGTGCTGATTGGAGACCTTCTCCTCCAAAAGAGTGAACGAAATAGACTCGCTTTTATAATCGCTATTTTCATTTTGGCATTACTGCGAATTTTTTTGCCCATCGAATTAAACGGCAGCATTATCATTCGTTCCAAAACGATTTACCCAATGCTTCAGGACATAGTGCGAAAACAGGTTCTGGGACCTATGACATTGGGAATACTGCTCCTTGTACTCTGGCTATCCGGGACTGCATTGAGCCTTGCAAAGCTTCTGAGGCAAATGTACCTTCAGCGCATGTTTTGCCAAAGGGCAGGCAGGGATTCAGCAGAAAACAGGGCGACTTTTGAGGAACTTTGTTGTGAATTTGGGTATCATCGACAGTTGAAAGTTCTGTTTTCGCCTTATGTAACGACTGCATACCAGGCGGGCTTTTTTTATCCATGTGTGATCTTTCCTCAATCTACCGAACTTTCCGAGAAGGAACTGTGTTACATATTCCGCCATGAGCTATGTCACTTTTTGGGGAGAGATCTTTGGATCAAAGTTGGAATCCAAGCGGTCTCTGCTTTTTTGTGGTGGAATCCCGTAGTAATTGTTTTTAAGAGGAGTATTGAACAGTTCCTGGAGCTTCGATGTGATCGTCGAGCCTGCAAAAATTTAACAGATATTGAATGCCATGAGTATCTCAAAACTTTATTAAAGCTGGTGAAGGAGGCTCCTGCGGCTACAAGCGGTTTGTCAATGGGGTACTTTGGCAGATCTGAGGATATGGCGCTTATTCAAAGATTTCGCCTTATAATTGAAAGCAACCGCCCAGGAACAGGCTCTAAAATCAGATTGTGTATTTGCTGTGTGATTTGTGTAATCCTTTTCATTGGTTCATATTTTCTGACTGTGCAGCCTTGGCGCCCGGCCTTACAAAACGAGGTGCCTGCAACAGCGATGGATTCCAGCAGCAGCTACATTGTCCGGGAATCTGACGGGACACTATCGTTTTACTGTAATGATGTGTACACTTTTCAAATACCAGAGGATTATCTTGAAATTGCTCCATTTTCTGAATTGCAAATTTATGAAAGGACAAAAGAAAAATGAGGATGAAGAAGAACATTTTTTTCCGTGTATTTTCTGCACTATTTGCGGTGTGCATAGTGGCTAATGTGGTTTTGCTGAATGGGCATACGGTATCTGCACAGAAGATGAATCGATTTGTTAAAACGTGCGAAGATTCAATAGTTCCTTATATCGACGAAACGACATGGTATTTTAGGACTTATAATGGGCAGAAGCAAATGCGGCTCTGGTCTAATACCGAAGGAAAATGGCTAACGGATTGGATCACTATTCCTTAAAACATTAATACAATGACACAGTAAACTTTGACGGAGGTTAGTGAATTATGCCAAAACCCTTTGGTCAGCTTCTTAGAACTCCCAATAACTACTATTTCTATGACCCCAATACAAATCAAACCTTTCCAATAAGCAGGCAGGTATATTCCTACATAGAGACGTTAATGCGAGAGACTAGCGATGGCCTCAGCGAATCTAGTGAAATTCAGCATCTTAGAGAAGACGGCATTCTGCCCATGGAAAGCGTAGTTAAGAAAATTCAACATCCATATAGCAAATATCTGGGATTGCTTTTGAATCGGAGACTGCATGGCATTATTTTGCAGACAACACAGAACTGCAATTTGCGTTGCAAATATTGTATATATTCTGAAAGTAAAAATGTAGCGCAACGAAGTCATTCCGCAAAATCAATGTCATGGGAAACAGCCAAACATGCTATAGATTTCTTGTGGGAGCGATCTGTGGATAATGACTCGGTTTCAATTGGGTTTTATGGTGGAGAGCCACTACTGAAATTTGATCTGATTAAGGATGTTGTTGCATATAGCAAAACACGTTTAGCCGGAAAAGACGTTAGGTATCATATTACGTCAAACGGAACGCTATTAACGGATGAGATAACGGGCTATCTTCAAAAAAACAATATCAATTTAATGATAAGTATTGACGGGCCACAAGAGATACATGATAAAAATCGTGTGTTTGCAGGCGGTGGTGGTACTTATGAGACCGTAATGCAGAATATAGAGAGGCTTAAGCAAATTGCACCAGAATATTTTAAAACTATCCGCTTTAGTATGGTTATTGACCCAATAAATGACTTCGATTGCATTAATTCAATAAGTTTAGGAGCAGATACTATAACAAGAGAAAATCTGATGCCTTCACTTGTGGATAAAGAGTTTGATGATGAAGTTGTAATTGCTTCAGAAGAATATTTGCAGAAATATGAATATCATGCGTTTTTAGCATATCTTTCTTATATAAATAGGTATCCAAAGGAGAAAGTATCTCCTATTTCATACCAATCACTTATTAACAAAATGGGAAAGGCTATTAAAATGCAGGACTCGCCTATTCTCCAACCAATGGCATCCCCTGGCGGGCCGTGCATTCCAGGACAATTGCGTCTATTTTGTAATATTACGGGGGATTTGTTCCCGTGCGAGCGTGTAAGTGAAAAATCTCCCGCTATGCGGATTGGTAATTTGGACGAGGGGTTTTATGTTGATAAAGCTTTACAACTCCTAAACATTGGACAATTAGGCCAGGAAAAGTGTAAAAATTGCTGGAGCTTTCGCTATTGCACTGTCTGTGCAAAGAAGGCAGACAATAACGAACTCGCCCTTTCAGAGAAAAGGAAATTTTCATGTTGCGCAGATTCTCGCGCAGCGGCAAATCTTCAATTGCAGGACCTGCTATTTCTAAGAGAAATAGGGGAATATTATCCAGATCAAATTAGAACCCAGCGGGAAAGGTGTGACAATTAATGCGGGCAGTATTTTATCCATTAGTGCCATCTACTTTGCCGTTAGTAATGTATTTTTCAGATTTTCTGGAGAACTATGATCTTGTTCAGGTGATTACGCCATCGGGGAGCGGTGCTGCTGGCCGAGATGTGGGGCATATTACGAATTTTAATCATGTTGGAATAACCTGCACAGATGCCTTGGATGATAATTTAGACAATTGGGATATTCTTCTTGTCGTTGAAACTTCGGAAGATAATGAGAGTATCGAACAGGAACGTGAAAAATATATTCGGCAATCAGTGGCTTCTGGTAAACAGGTGCTGTATGCGGTGAGGGAAAATCCACCCAGATATTTTCGAGACTTGCAACGTACTTATCAGAATTTTTGCCGTTTTACTACATTTAGACGAGTACCATTAGAACTCTCTACATTTGGCAACAAACGAGTTCAGTCAACAGAAGTCCCAATTATTCTGGTAGGAGGACTAGTTGAACAAGCAGATGTATTTCATCTCGTAATGAAAATTGCCTTACAAATGAAGCTTGATGGATTAAAGCCTTTAGTTTTCACAAAGCAGCCTGCGGGATGCTTGTTAGGTTTTCAATCTTTGTGCCACATTTTTAATGATCCAAGATTGTCTGAATCTAGAAAGATGGAGGATATTAATTCGTATATTCGGAGTTGCGAAATACAAGAACGTCCAGATGCAATAATTCTAGAAGCGCCTGATGCGGTTATGCGCTATAATAATTTTGAACCAAATGGATTTGGGATAAGAACATACATGCTTGCGCAGGCTGTTGTGTTAGACGAATTTCTTTGTTGTGTACCATGTGAGCTCTGTGAAGTTCCTTTTATTAATTCACTGAGCAACGATTTTTTCATCAGACTAGGGACAAGAATCACGGTAGTTCATGTAAGTAATATAATTATCGACTCCATTGCAACTATTGATTCTGGTAAACTTGCAATTGTTCATACCACCTTGTCTGATGTTGATTGGCATATTGAAGAGCAAAAAAGGTTGTTTCCAGATTTTAACCTGCTATTTAATGGGATGTCTGAGAACTTTAGTGAGCTATATAATAATTTGGTGCCTGCTGTGTGCGAAAATGCTCAACAACCAGTTTCTAAGGATGAGAGCCCTCAAACGTGGCTCCTTCATCTTCTCCACTCAAAGTTTGACATTCCTGAAGAGCATCTTTTGCGTGAGTTCTTTGATATGCCATTAACCGGAAATCCATTTCACTTGAACGGATTATCCATGACATATTTATTCCTGGAAGTTGAAAAGAACTACCGTATATTTATTTCAGATAAAGAGTTGGAGGATTACCATTTTAATTCGATTAATGCAATTATCGACTTGATTAGTAAAAGAAAGCAAAGGATATAGCGTTTTCTTATCCAACGTGAATGCAATTTTTATATGCATATGGAAAGTAAGACAGCAAGGGCTATCTGAAAAATATAGCTGAGACATCTAAATCGAAAAGAACACAATTTTTACGGGTAAGGGAGACTATACATCGTGAAAAGAATTAAGAAAATTGCGCAAAATTCTCTAAACTCTATTGAGGCCTACGCACTTTGCTCGTGTGTGATGGCGCTCTGTAGTTGCAGAACTTGTACATGTTACTCAAACTGCGACACGTCTTATATCCGACAGACTAATAATGAAACGGTTGGTTTGAATAATCGAGACTCAATTCGACAGATCTCTACGAACTCTGTTCAGTCAGGAGCAAACATGTCCGTGTAAGTACTAGGTGGGCCTTGCTGTCTTGCGTGGCGGCGTTTGGAGATGCATCAAACGCCGCTTTATAGTCTCTGTTTTGTAGCAAATCACATTTATCCGCGCGAGTTTCCTTTAACAAATCCAACCGTGCGCTGCTTACTGCATCATTGAGGAGGTCATTGCATTGAAAAACATTTATTTACGCTCTGCGCTTCGTCAACCCGTCTGGAGCATTTTCCTGGTACTGCTCTGCGGGGGGGTGTCCTTAGCGTTTTTGTTCCAGGTTTTACAGTACGGCGTCCTGGAGGATGCGGTAGAAGATGTGTCCGGCTATTACAGGGCTATTGCAGAAATAACAACAGATGATCCAGAGCAGACTGATCCCACAGAATGCCTCGCGCTTTTGGAGGAAAATCCATACGTCGATTTTGCGCAGTTCGTAAACATGGGGTCCGGCGTTCTGGACGGGATGTATAATGTAAGCGGCCACTTTTTTTCCAGGGGTGAGAACCGGCTGTACCAGCAGGGGACTCTGCTGTCCCATCATTTGGACGTGGGCAGGGACGGGCAGGCGCGCTTGACAGTGCGTATGAATGTCACCGAGGTCATCGTCGGCCAGCCGGAAATTGCGCCGGAAGCCGCCAGGGATTATGTTGTGGACTTTACCGACGCGGATGCGGCGGAAGCCATGTATTCCCAGCTGGAGGTGGGGGCCTCCTATCTGTTCTGCGCAGAGGGGGAATACGACGACAGAGGTCTGCGCCTATTTCTCTGCCCGTTAGATGGGGAAGAGCTGTTTTTCTATCCCGTCGCGGCGGGACAGGAGATTGATTGGACCGCCCCTCCTTTGGACAGGGCGCGGGACGCCATGCTGCTCGCTGCGGAAAATCAGCACAGTGTGGAGTTGCGCAGGACAAAGGATATGACGGCAATCCCGCACATAGAAGAGCAGTTCCATATTACTGAGGGAAGAATGCTGACCAGGGAGGATGACCTGAACGCCTCCCCCGTATGCGTGATCCGGCAGGAGTTTGCGGATCTGCGGGAGCTGTCTGTCGGCGACACCCTCACAATTACGATGCGGGACCTTGATGTCCCCTACCATGGATATATCATGCCGGAATGGGAATCGAAGCCGTGGCAGGAGGCGGAAACCGCGACCGCCACGTACACGATTGTGGGAATTGCTTCCTGCCTGGACCCGCTGGAAAACTATGCGTTCTATTATTCCACTGTCTTTGTTCCCGATTCCTGCTACCCCAGTACATGGCCCGACCATGCGGAGGGCTACTATGTGTCAGGGGTCAGTTTTGTGCTTGACTCGCCTGAGCATCAGGAGCCCTTTCTTGCGTCCTGCAGCGATTCCCTGGCCGCAATCGGCGCTCAAGTGCGCTTCCTGGAGTCCGGATGGTCGAATTTCTACGAGACGGTCAAGCCGATGCAGCACTCTGCCGGCCTGAACGCCGTTCTGTTCGGCTGCATTCTGGCGCTGGGGCTGGTACTTGTGGTGAGCTTGTATACTATTCTGCGCAGAAAAGAGATGGCGCTCCAGCGGGCAATGGGCGTATCTGCGGGGACGGCGGCCTGCCAGTCGCTGGTGCCGCTGCTGCTGTTTGGGTCTGCCGGTGCTGCGCTGGGTACGGCATCAGCGTACTGGATCGGGATGCGCTACACAGAATCATTTTGGGATAACTTGGATCACCATGTGGGCACCATCCGGTTTTCAGCTGTGGAATTGCTCCCGTTTGCAGGCGGGATTGTGCTGGTGCTGCTGCTCATCGGGAGTTTGGCGTTGGCATGGAGCGTTTCCCGGCCCCTGCTGCTGCAGCTGCAAGGGGGGCGCGTTGCACCGAAGAAACAAAGCCGCGCCGCTGTGCAGGAGGACGGGCCGCTGCCGCAGGTAAATTTTGAAACGCATTCCTCCGCGGCTTCGCTGGTGCAGGCGGCGCCGCAGCAACTTAGTACCGCCTGTTCCATACGCTACCTGCTCAGACGCAGCCTGCGCGCACCGTGGCTGCTGCTTTTGGCGCTGGCCACTGCCGCCGCAATGCTCGTAGGATTATACATCGTGCGCTGGAATATTGACAGGAACCAGGTACAAATTGACGATTTGTACAATAGCATAGAGGTTCACGGGAGCATTGCGCAGAAGAGCTCGGCCGTTTATATTGAAACCGGCGCGTTCATCCCGGCGGAGCTGGTGGAGAATCTGCGGGGCTCAGGGTACCTCCAGGAGGTCTTTCTGGAGGCGGGGGACTATATTACCATCCACCATGCACCGCAGAAAGGAACCACCGTCAAGGAGGAGGATATGCACCGCGTTGTGCTACGGATTGTGGAGGATTTGACGCGCTTGAGAGAGGTGGAGCAGGGGACGATTTCCATTGAATTTGAACCTGGCTGGGATGTCTCCAATTTTACAGATGAGCGCAGAGACCCGATAGGTCAGTCGATTTGCGGCGTGCTGTTGTCGGAAAGCTATGCCGAAATCCTTGGTGTTGGCGTGGGAGATGAAATCTGCTTCTCTTTAGAAAACGGGAATATCAGCCGGACAAGCGTCAATGGCATCTTTTCGGGGGAAGCCGCGTTCCAGATGATTGTGCCGATGGAACAGTTCTTTGCATTTGCGGAAAGCTTCGGCAGTCGATACACACGGACATACACACGTATGGAGTTTGTTGTAGACCCGGCGTTCAATCGTTCCATGGGCGAGTTCCGCGCAAAGGCGGAGGCGTGGGTCGAGGAGAGCTCAAAAGGCGCAGCGCGAGAGGGCAGCGATTATCGGCCGGCACAGATACTGGTCCTCCGGGACGATGAGCTGACCCAGGCGGTGGAGCCGCTGGAAAAGAACCTGTCCCTGCTGCGGCTGCTCTACCCCATTACGCAGGGCATTTCGGTGGTCCTCATGGCGCTGCTGGCGGCGGTGATTGTATTCCAGTGGCGCAGGGATACCGCTCTATTGCGGGTACTGGGTTCTCCCAGGCGCCGCGTGTGCGCCATGCTGTGTGCAGGGCCCACGGTTTTCATTGTACTGGGGATTGGAATTGGGGTGGCGATTGCTGGCACCGTGGGGAGCACAGGCGGTATGGGCGTATGTATTTTGCTGCAGATTGCCGCCGTGCTGGCCAGCGCGGTATACAGTGCGTTGTATACAACGGCCAGAAATCCCCTGGAGCTGCTGCAGGTAAAGGAATAAAAGAATAGAGGAGGCAGGCGAAATGAGCGAGCTTAGGATTGAGAATGTGAGTTATCTGTACAAGGGTGCGGGACGGATGGCGCTACGTGATGCCAGCTGTACATTCCGGCCGGGAGAGGTCACTGCCGTGGTGGGCCCGTCTGGCAGCGGCAAGACGACGCTGCTGTCCATCCTGGCCGGGTTGGACCGCCCGGCGGCCGGGCGGGTGCTCCTGGACGGCGAGGACCTGTCCGGGATGGATCTGGACAACTACCGGCGGCAGAAGGCATCCGTCATTTTTCAGGCATTTCAGCTCTTCCCGCTGCTGACGGTTCTGGAGAATGTGTGTTACCCGATGGAGCTCAACAGTGTCTCCAGGAAGAGCGCCGAAGAGAGGGCAAAAGCACTGCTGGCCCGCATGGGGATTGGAGAGGAAAAATTCAAACGCTATCCGGCAAATCTATCCGGCGGTGAACAGCAGCGGGTGGCCATTGCGCGTTCCCTGGCCTCCGGTGCGGGAATCCTGCTGGCAGATGAGCCCACGGGAAATCTGGACGGTGAAAACAGCAGAAATGTGATTCAGATTCTCTCCAAGCTGGCCCACGAAGAGAAGTATTGCGTGATTATTGTAACCCACGATTTGGAGATTGCCGCGGTGTCAGATGTGGTATATCAGGTGGTAGATGGCTGCATCTCCAGTCGGGCTTGAACATGGAACGGGTAGAGAGAGCAAATATGCTATACCGTGCAAAGAGAAAATTTCTCCAGTTTACTGGTGCAGTGCGCAGCTGCTTTATGTTATCCTGGAAAACATCTGCGCTGTATACGATATTGCGGCTGGTAACTAGTTTTGTCCCCGCCATGTTATTGCTTTTGGAAGCACTGCTTGGAAAGTACATGCTGGATTTGCTGGCTGGCGGTTTCGGGCAAACTCACCAGGCAGAATGCCTCCTTTTACTTGCGGGCGGCATATTGCTTGCAAGAATATCATCTTCTCTGTTGCAGAAAGCACAGTCTTACATGCAAATTACACATGACGATATTATCAATCGCGAGCTGTCTTTGCGTATCATGGAAAAAGCAGGAACAGTTGATATCGAATATTTTGACAATGCCGATTATTATGATAAACTCACCACTGGAATGCGTGATGCGCCAGTTATTGATCAACTAATTTGGAATACCCTTTCCGCAGTTAGTGCTGCTTTTTCTGTACTCATAACATTCATTGCACTTGGGCAGTCAAATATCGTCTATGGAATTATTACAATTGTCGCAGCTGCGCCATCTTCAGCTGTTGCAGCCAAATATACAAAAGATATGTACTCACTGAGTATAGAGCAGATTAACGGGGAAAGAAAGAAGGGATATTATCAAAATTTATTGCTGAGCAAGCAATTTGCTCAGGATATGCGGCTTTGGAATGGGTATGGCAGAATCAAGAAAAAATATGAGAGCCTGTGGACAGAACTTTTCCAAGCACGAAAGAGCATCAACAAGAAGCGCAGTATTTTCACAGGCGTGTTTGAATGTGTTCCTCTGATTGTGATAGCAATTATTGGAGTAGATATAGCTCTAGGTGTACTTTCCGGGAAATCATCCATCGGTGAGTATTCATTGTATACTGGACTCATATCGCAGCTTTGGAGTGGAGTATTTATATTATCAAATGCTGTGATGCAAATCTATGACAACCAGCTGAAGATAGCAAATATACAATCTTTGGAGGAGTATAGAAATCGTGTACTGGATGAAGGGACTCAACACTTGAGGCGGGTTGATACGATCACCTTTAGTCACGTTTATTTCCAGTATCCAGGGACAGACAAGTATACACTTAAAGATGTTTCATTCCACGTGAGCAAGGGGGAAAAAGTGGCTATTGTGGGGTTGAATGGATCTGGAAAATCCACAATAATTAAACTTCTTCTTCGCCTATATGACGTCAGTCAAGGTTCTATTGAGATCAATGGGGTTGATATTCAAAAATATGCGCTTGACGATCTAAGGAAAAACTTTAGTGTTTATTTTCAAGATTCTCCAAGTTATTGCCTGGATTTGCGGGAAAATATCATAATCTCTGACGGCGAACGAGAAAACGATGAAGCAGGTATTATGCAGGCAATTGCCGATAGTGGTGCAGAAGATATCTGGAGAAAAGCGCCCAAGGGCCTTGATACACCAATCAGTCGCTTGTTTGATGAGTCTGGTATAGAACTCTCAGGTGGACAGTATCAGCTGCTGGCTATAACGCGTGCTTTTTTTCGGCGGCATACTGCGTTGATTTTAGATGAACCCTCCTCTAACTTGGACCCACGTGCAGAACACTGCCTCTTTGAACATATGAGTACTTTTACCCAGCACAAGACGGTGTTGTTCACATCGCATCGCTTAACAAATATTGTACTCGCGGACAGGATCGTTGTACTTGAAGACGGCGGTATCCTGGAAGAGGGAACAGAAAAGGAGCTGCTACAGCATAATGGGCGCTTTGCTGAACTATATCATTATCAGAAAAGTCGTTATCAGGAGCAAGAGCGCGCGAACTAGTGGTCGCAGCTTGAACGTTTGAGGTCAATTTTATGCAGATTGCAATTCTTGATGATGGCATAGATACAACTGTATGCCAGGATATAGTGCTGACACATGACCTCATTGTGGATGAACTGGGGAATGTTCGTCCAAGAGAGTATTCAGAACGTGTCCTTACAGATCATGGGACAACGTGTACCCAGATCATCCATAAATATGCTCCAGAAGCAGCTTTTTGTTCAATATGCATTTTTAGTGGACCCGATTTGAAAGCAAATATATTGCAACTCGTTGGTGCACTTCAATGGTGCTTGCGCAATGATATTCCTATGATTCACATGAGTGTTGGATCAACACGATTGACAGATTATTCTCAAATCAGGTCTATTGTGGCGAAACTGCAACGGCAAGGGTGTGTTCTTGTTGCGGCACAAAGCAACCATAAATTCCGATATACAATGCCGGCTTGTTTCTCGGGCATATTTGGCATTGCAGCCGATCCTTCACTGTGTGGATCTGCGTTTCGGATAGAGAGCACGTCCCTTCCCGACAGAGTACAGATATTTGCCTCCTCGAATCACAGCTTAATTATGGGGCCTAATGGCGTTCGGAAAACACATATAACCAATAGTTATGCGGCGCCAACTATCACTGCACATTTGCACCAACTCTTGACTAGGTTTAAAAGTATATCTCCACAAGAACTTTATCGAAAATTGGCCTCTGATCCTGCTGTATCATTAGCTAGAATTTCTCCCGATTTTCTTGACGCAGCAATCATTTACGACCCCGATCAAACACTCGCTGCACACCCGATGGAATTTGCGTTTTTCCAAAGATCTATGTACTTTTCAGAAAACGAAGCTTTTCTTTGCTCAATTGTTGCAAACCAAGCTGCTCCAGTTCTTCTGGTCCCAAGCGCGTCAGAGGGTGAAAAGTTTTTTGCTGACCTCTTTCGATATTCTACAAAGCGATCAGGAATCGCATATGCCGGAGTTGCGCCCCAGGCAATCCGTGAGGGCGCACCCTGCCTTTTTTGGGATGAGTCTGTTTACGAGCCGTTTTTTGCCGGCTCGACAGGGAATTTAGCAGATGAGAGTATACCTGTACTTCATGTTGAACCATGGGGAGAGGCTGCGTTCAAATTTATGTGCCGATTTAGATCTCTTCTGATGTCAAAGGGATATGGCTGTACTGGAATATCTGACTATAGCTTTGCCTATTTATATAATCTACTGTTTGTACCAGATGGAATAAATTTTTCCTCTTTGTTGTTTCATGTTGTACAATCGTATTGTCCTGACCTTATTCTATGCATGGTGAGGACTTGCGATACACCAGGTGATGAGGACCTGCGGGTATACCTTTCTGCGGCCGACAATAAGGCAGCCTCATTTAAAGATGATGAAGTGACGTTGCCAATTTCGCCGACGGAAGAGCAATTAATCGCGCTATATGAATGGCTGATTGAGGAATAAGTATCCCCATTTTACACAAGAAATGCAGTTTGTAAATTTGTTATTTATCAGCAGAGGCGGGAATTAGCATTACCCTAACAGAGGGGTCAATGCTGATTTTCTGATAAGGCACAATAAGACATGCAAATAAGTAAGGTAAGCGTCAAATCTCCCCACACAAGAAAGCTACAAGCCAAGATTTCACTTGGCTTAGAGCCCCAAAATTATACTTTGCAGTCAGCAGGAGCATTCCAGGGCAGCAAAAGCAGAGCATTTTGTGACTGGTCCAAGTCCATCTCCGTAGCGGAGGATAGGAGCCAGGTCAGGTAGCGGTACGGGTCTAACCCATTCTCCGTTGCGGTCTGGATAAGGGAAAAGATCACCGCGCTACTTTTTTGCACCGCTGGGTGTATTGGCAAACAGGAAATTCCTTCGGTCAATGACAAAAGGCTTAATACTGTGCTCAGCCCGGTTGTTGCTCAGCTCCAGCCTGCCGTCTTTCAAATAATTGAGCAAATAGGGCCATTGTTCCTTGAGATAGGACAGTGTCTTGCCCAAAGTGGATTTCGGTGCGGCGGCTCTGGTATTTGCCCACACCAACAGCGCGTCCAAAACAGGCTTCGCCTGCTTCAGCCGCTGGTCATAGCGTTGTTCAGGAGAACGGCTTGCCAGTCCTTCCTCAATTTTGAATAAGAGATTGCAGTACGCCAGCCCCTGAGCCGCTGAGCTGTTCTTGGCCTTTCCTTTTGGCAGAGACTTTATAGCCTCATCGAATTTCCTCCTGGCATGGGCCCAGCAGCCAACTACCGTTATTTCAGACAGCTTGTGGTACACGTCGTACCCATCCGTGTGCAGATACCCCTTGACCCATTCAGGAATGCTTTCGGGTGACAGGCGCCCCGCCCCGGCTGGTAGTCAAACAGCACAATGGGTCGGTCAGTATCCCCGCTGGTGCGGAACAGCCACATATAGCTGTTGCTCTGGGCCGTTTTGCCCGGCTCATGGAGCACCTGCAGCGTGGTCTCATCCGCGTGGAGAATCTCCCGCTTCAGCAGTTCTTTGTGCAGCTGGTCATACAATGGGGGTCAGCTTGTGGGCGACAACGGCCACACTGCTGCCCTCCTCTTTGGCCGTCTGGTCTGCATAGACCTCCGCTGCTCCATGGCATCCTCCGACGTTTGTTCTGAGGACGCGCCAAACCGCTTTTGCCGGGACAAACGCAGTTGCTCCATAAGCCACTGGATCTAAGCCTGTATACTCTCATATTCCGCGCGGGAAATGGTCACCACTTCTTCTCTGCTTGTTGTCTGCCCTTTATTATTTCTCATGCCCCAATGATACCACATCACATCACAACAGAAAAGCATAGTTTTTTCTGCATGTCTGGCCTATTTTATTTCATGCTGAGCCCTTCCACCGGACGGTGCGCCTTTGGCTGCTCCACACTCAGTCCCTCCATGAGCCACCAGTACTGCTGTGTACTCAGTTCCCGCGCCTCCGTGCCGTTCCTTGGCCACTAGAAGCTCCCGCTCTCCAGTCGTTTGTACAACAGAATAAAGCCGTTCCCTTCCCAGTACAGACCCTTGATCCGGTCCCGCCTTCTGCCGCAGAACAGAAACAGCGTATTGCTGAATGGGTCCAGTTGAAATTGCTGCTGGACCAGGCTGGCCAGTCCGTCTATTCCGCGCCGCAGATCCGTATACCCGCAGGCATTGAAAAGAAAAATAATATTTTTGTAAAGGAGGACAACCGTATGGATTTTATAAAAAACTGGTTTGTGAGTCTTTTCTCAGGCCTTATACCTGCCCTTATAAAGGAAGGGAAAAAAGAGGGGAAAATAGGAATAAGTCATAATAAGAATTCCAAAATTAAAGGCACAAAAGCAGAAGGACGGGTCACAATTACAGGTAACGAAGGACTTGAGATCGAATCGGGAGAATTTAATGGATAAGGAAAACTGGTTTAAGCGTTTTTCGAATCAAAAGCCTCTCATGGTAGTATCAAACAACGAATCCTGTACATTTGAAAAATTAACCATAAATTTCAACTTTGGTGTACAAGCCCCACTTCATTGTCCTTATCGAGCAGGAAAAGATACAAACATACTTAGGAAAAATATATCCATTCCCCAAAAGCAATTATTTATCACTGATCCTGTTCAAAGACAAATTTTTCTGCTGGAAGAATTAGAAAAGCTTCACAAAACTGTAGTACAATCATACGTAGAACCAGTGATTAGAAATTTGGCCTTATATTCCGGTTTTAGTACTCTTTGGGAAAGAAGCAATACATCTGACCTCGCCCAGATGGAAATTCAGGAAAAAGATACTCTTATTAAATTAGTCAAGTCGGGATGCGCAGCGAGGCTGGTTGTCAATTTGGATATTTATAAAGCAATTTCTTGCGGGTTTACTAGGTAGTGTTCACATAAGTTGGATTGTGATATAATCAAAGAATGGAAATAAAGAAAGAGCAATACGAGCAAATCAAAGAGTGCTTTCCCAAACAGCGGAAACCAGCCAAAATCAGCAACCTGGACGTATTGAATGCAGTGCTATACGTAGTGGAAAATGGGTGCAAATGGAGGAGCTTGCCCAAAGAATACGGAGATTGGCACGTGATCTATGTTCGGATAAACCGCTGGGCGAAAAAGGGCGTTTTGGAACGGATATTTCTGCGGTTGCAGCAACTGGGAATTATTCAAATCCAAGTAAATGTGATAAGTTTGGATTCCACCTGCATAAAGGTTCATCCAGATGGAATGGGCGCTTTGAAAAAAACGGGACGCAATCCATTGGAAGGACACGGGGCGGATATACTGTGTTTTTGCCAGCAAATGTCAGTGCTCCCGGCACGGCATACGCATTGATGTGAGAAGAGCCGCCGCCTTGATACCTGGGATTTACGGCAAACGCGCCTATGTAGGCAACCCGTGTAACTCGTTTCAGCGGGAGTACGCCGTTGTTTTTCAGCAAAACGGCGCACTCTGACTCCATTTGAACTGCCAGCGCATGATCCTCCGGCAGCGAAACATTTGGCTTTTCCGTATTGGCACTCAGATACTTGTATATTACCGCCAGAATCCTTTTTACCGTTTGATCCAGTACCGCCTCACTCAGCACACCTTCCCGCACCGCCTGCACGATCTGCTCGTCTGTTTTTCCGCCAGATCCAGGCATCTCCAGATCAAGACCAGCTGCAACGCCTTTGACTCTATCGTTTACAGCGCCCCAGTCGCTGACCGTAAAACCTGCAAACCCCCATTCCTTCCGCAGAATCTCCGTCAATAGGTCTCTGTTTTCACTGGCAAACACGCCGTTGATCCGGTTATACGAACACATAACGGTCCAGGGATCCGATTCCTTCACCACTGTTTCGAAGGGCGGCAGATAAATTTCTCGAAGGGCGCGTTCACTCACCTGTGCCGAGCAACTCATACGCCGGTATTCCTGATTGTTGGCGGCAAAGTGCTTGACGCTGGTTCCCACTTTCCAGCTCTGTACGCCTTTAATTTGCGCTGCTGCCAGTTTCCCAGCCAAATAAGGATCTTCAGAAAAGTATTCAAAATTTCTTCCGCACAGTGGGCTTCGTTTGATATTGACAGCCGGTCCCAGCAATATGGCTACATCCTGCGCCCGGCATTCGCGGCCCAAAATCTGTCCCAATCGCTCTAAAAGATTCGGATCGAAGCTGCACGCTGTCGCGCATCCCGCCGGAAAGCACACGGACTGAATGGATTCGTTGACACCCAGATGATCCGCCTTGTCGTTTTGCTTGCGCAGACCATGAGGGCCATCGGACATCATCACACTGGGTATGTCTAATCGCTCCACCCCCTTCAGCTTCCAGAAGTTTAGCCCGGAACAGAGAGACGCTTTCTCCTCCAACGTCATCTGTTCTAGCTGTGCCTGTATTCGTTTTTCCATTGTACATAGCTCCTTTGTAGAGTTGTGGAAAGAATCAAAAGATTGTCCGGCCAGACTGCTTTTGTATGCTTAACAATTTTAATTATGGATAAATGCAAATAAATGCATATCAATTTCCGCCTTTTTGTATTAAAATACAGCTATATTACTGTGACCCATTTTCCAAAGAAAGGAAGCTGCCATATGACATTCGAAAAAGCAAAAAACCTGTTGTCGGAATATTACAAAGAAAATCTTGTAGGGGTATGGATCTTCGGCGAGACACAGCATCTTCTGTACAGTTCCTTTCCCTATGCGGATATTTTTCAGAAGGAAAATGTTTTTCCATTTGTCCCATGGCCCATACAACCTGATGAACCTTTATTCTTTCTTGTAGGAATCAATGAACTTTATTGCCAGTTTCCTTTTCGGTATCAGTCCAATTCATACAGGATACTAATTGGTCCGGTTTTTCTTGGCCGGCCACAGTCATTGGAAGATCACACATCGCTGAGTTTTTATTCAGCATTTTCACATACAATGGTAAATAAAATCAGCGATTCTATTCCTGTGATCAATGTCCTTGGTTACATTTCTCTTGTGCGTCTTCTCATGCTGGCCTGCTGCGATCAAGCTTACAGCGAAAAAGAGATACAAGCGCAGTTGGGTAAATTCACCTTTCCGTATCAGGAAACCTCTCCAGATTCTGAATCGCTTTCCAATGAGTGCATGAATGCTTATCTGCTGGAAGATCGTCTCATGTCCTATGTGCAGACCGGAGACTTAAAGAATGTAAAGCTGCTGATTTCCTCCACGCGAAACAGGAGAAACGGCAAGTTATCCGATCAGATGGTTCGCCAAGCGCTATGCGATATGGCTTGCAGTACCACGCTTGTCACAAGAGCAGCTGTCCGTGGCGGCATGGATCCGGGAATGGCGTATTCTTTGAGCGACCAGTTTATTCAGCAAGCATCCCAAACCTCTGATCTTCAACAGCTTTTACTTCTTTCGTACAAAATGCTGTTCACTTTTACCCAAGCAATGGCCAGACTTAGAAAATGCGATGTCTTATACTCACCTACTGTTCGAAAATGCATCGCCTATATGTCCATGCACTACAATGAAGCATTGACCACAGAAAAAATTGCTGTTGCACTGCATTTTTCACCATCTCATCTACAGCATATATTTAAGAGAGAAACCGGACAAACAATTCAAAAATATTTACAGGATATTCGCCTTTCTGAAGCAAAACTTCTTCTTAGGCAAACTGACTATTCATATGCCGCCATTTCTCACATGACTGGGTTCAGCTCACAAAGCTACTTTACCAATATTTTCCGAAGAAATGTGGGCCTCACCCCCAAAGCCTTCCGTGAAAGCGATCCTACACACAGTGATTTTCGTGAATAATAACCACTTAGCCTTCCGTCTGTAGGAAACTTGGCAAAAAGCTGATAGTAAGGGGGCCTGTTCCAAACGGAACAGGCCCCTTGCTCGTTGGAGTAAAGCATAAAACGCATTTTTTCGCATAAACTTGTGTGAAGTTAATACTTCATTAGTATAAACTGCCACTTGCTCTATAATGTAAGATGCTATAGTTAAGAAATGCGGGGATTGCCCCGCATTTCTGTCAAACCATAATCAATTCTGCAAAAATAATTTCCTCTACCTGTGCCTCGCAATTATTCATCAATCCCACCCACGCCATCTGGTCGCAGGCTTTCAATTCCTCGGTCACACCGGCAGCCTCCATCATCTGTGGCAATAGCCTGTCCATCCACTCCTGGGCGGTATTGTCAATATCCAGCAGGTGAGCCGTCAGTTTTCCGCTGCTCGCCAGTTCTCTCCACAGATCATGCCTGTGCTGTTTCAAATAGCTACGCCGCAGACTGCCGTACTTACCGACTGTCCTGACTGGCTCCGGTTCATCAGCTACCAAACTGGGAATGTAGTAGTCTCCAGCTCGAATATAGGTCAATCCGTTTTCCATTGTGATACCCTTTCTCCCTTACGGGTCGTCATCCGGCACCAGCGCAATCACATCGGCAATATCACAGTCCAGCGTTTCACAAATTTTGATAAGGGTCTGCATGGAGATATGCTCTCCCTTGCCCATATTGGCGATATGATTTGTTGTCAAATGCGCTCGGAGCCGTAAATCCTTCTTGGTTAGATTCTTGTCGATCAGTGTTTTCCACAGCGGCTTATAGCTGATTTTCATAGTCATTCTTACCTTTCCAGTGCCAATGGCAGCAGTAACGGCCTCGGCGCTATGGTCTATCAACCATTATACTGCCTCTATTGAGAAAACACAATGCAATCTTGCAATTCTTCTCCAAAAACTGCGGCATACACAACGCATTTCTTCTCGTTTTTCTTTACATCAATTTGGGGGTCAAGTGTTTCATGCCCTGGCTTTTTGCTCATGTGAGTTAAAGAAGTAA
>OFGI01000658.1_pt1 | contig 20391 bp, 23 predicted proteins | sample 1521751 | NCBI WGS metagenome assembly OFGI01 (sample SAMEA3504115, study PRJEB24116) | mouse gut metagenome | biome: mouse gut; feature: mouse-associated habitat; material: faeces | place: Denmark | collected 2011
CTGATTTTGTACGGCTTTGTCTATGACATTGACTATTCGGATTTACGGGAATACAATGCTACACTCGGAAAAATCAGCGGCAACCTGAACCAGATTGCAAAGCGAATGAATGCCACAGGAAATGTGTATAAAGCCGATGTGGAGGAAGTGAAAAAGCTGATGAAACAAGTATGGGATACACAATTAGCCATGCTGAAAAAACAGCCCTCCATGAAACAGTAAAAACATATCTATGTAGCACAACAGCAATCAATTTTTCAGGAAAATTTACAAAAGCAAAACCTCTATTAAATCCAAAAATAGTCAAAATTCGACATTAAAAAAGGTGTGCTGTAATTCAGTTTTAATCTGATTCACAGTACACCTTGATGTGTGTAACATACCTTTTATTTTTATGAGTGTCCTTAACCTGTTCTTATATATTTGGGATTTTATTTTCATCATTATCCTATTCCTCTATTTTCACCTCTGAACATTCAATAAAAGCACCTCTGCCGTACAACAATATAAATTGTCATACGGCAGATTAAATTGTGTTTTCCTTTAAAAAATGTTCTTTTCCACTCCGCTGTCTTTAACTGAATTTTTCTCTCACTATACTACTTGATGTCTGCAATAAAATCTGACTGCCAAAAACATAAAGACAGGAATTTCAACCACTGCCGATATGAGAATGACATATGGTGTCCAAAAACTCATTCCCCCAATATGCAGAAAATGAAAATCGCAGAGCTGATAAAGAAAATTATTTTTCATACCAATGCCTGCGGACGGCAAAATTCCTCCAATCCATGTATCACCTAAAGCCCCATAAGCGAATATAGGCAAAAACAGTATTACCATAGAAATCAACAGCACTGTTAATGAATCCTTACATTTGGCAGAGAGGAAAAATGTACAGCTGATGACTGCCAATACTGAAATCAATCCAGCCAGTACCAAAACAATCTGGAGCTGCCCCAGGTTCATATCCGGCAGGTTGATGACGGAAAACAACATTTGGAAAGAAGTTTCCAGACAATCTGTGCCAAACGCAAGGTTCAGGATTAACAAATGAATTGACATTCCCAAAACAAAAATTACTATGAATATGCTGCTGGCTGCTAAAATCCTTGTGACAGCTAATTTCATGCGCCCGTATTTGGTACAACGTAAAATACTGTCACTCCCGGTTTGATATTCATTTGCAAAAATCGGAGCTGCAATAGCGGTACAAAGGATTGACAAAACTAAGATATACAATGTTGTATAGTCAAAAGCATCCCTGCTCATACCGGGAAACAGATAGAATGGCTGTTTCAGCTTTGCATACTCATCTGCGGCAAACTGCCCGGCTGTCGGATATTCTTTCTGCTCAAGGTTCATAACATGATCCAGATGAGAAGCGCACCTCTCATAAAAATACTGTTCCACTTCATCCGGGGCAATATCCATAAGTTCTGCCCCGATGCCTGTTTTCGGATCAGCAAAGGCTTCGCTTAATCCTTTCAGCATAGGGCGTATTGCCATAATATTTTCAATATAAACGTCCAGCGGCACATCATCCAGTGTGCCATATTCCTTTACGCACGACTGATATACCCGCAGGGCTTCCGCCAGCTTCTCCGATGTAATATCCCCTGCTGTTTTTGCATAGTAATCTCTCTTAAACTTAATTGCAGGCAAGCCATCTAACTCAATGACTTCGCCATTTTCTCCCGGACGGTTAATAGATTCAAAACTAATCGGCAGATACGCCGATATAACAGACATCAAAATGGCAACAGCAATCAATACCAAAGTACGGCGTGACATTATAATCCGTTTTACTTCTAAACAAAATAAGCGCATATCATTTTCCCTCCCCTTCCAGATTTTCCTGCGGAAAATACCAAAGATATAAGTCCTCAAGCCGGGGCGATACAGCAACTGCTCCGGAAATTTCAGGCGTTTCGGATAAATACCGAATGGATACCTGCCCGTTATCTTCACCACGTTGATTGATAACTCTAAGCCGCATCTCATAACTGCTCAAATCCCCGGCTGGTACGGAACACGTCCAGACTTTCCCTTCAATCTCTTTCACAAGTTCATCTGTTGTTCCTATATCCACAATTTTTCCTGCCTTCATAATGGCGTTTCTTGTCGCAATATACTCAATGTCAGAAACAATATGGGTAGAAATCAGCACAATTCTGTCATGTGAAAATTCCGAAATAAAGTTACGGAAGCGTACCCTCTCTCCGGGATCAAGCCCTGCCGTTGGTTCGTCCATAACAAGGATTTTCGGATCATTTAACATTGCCTGTGCAATACCGACACGCCGCTTCATTCCTCCGGACAGCTTTGCAATTTTTTTCCTTTTTACATCAGAAAGCGTAAGTATGTCCAAAAGGTAATTGATTTTCTTTGTAGTTTCCCTTGCCGGAACATCTTTAAGCGCCGCTACATACTCAAGGTAATCTTTTACCGAGAAATCACGGGAATATCCAAAATCCTGCGGTAAAAAACCAAATATGTTCCGATAAGACTCTCCCATTTTGCGGATATCAGCGCCATCATAATAAATTGCTCCGCTGGTAGGCATCATAATGTCAGCAATCATACGCATAAGGGTAGTTTTTCCTGCCCCATTAGCGCCAAGCAATCCCCACACTCCCGGTGTCAGAGTAATGCAGGCATCATCAACAGCCTTTTTGTCTTTAAACTGTTTACTTAAATGTTCAATTTTCAGTTCCATTACGTCACTCCTTTTCCAAGCCTGTTTCCAAAGGCAAATGCCCCTGTTCAGTAATGATTGTACCAAACAGGGGCATTGCATTCTCAAATTTTAAACTGGAATAATCCTAAGAACTTCCTAATATCAAACATAAATTTTCCTAAGAAGCAGCAGGAAGAGTAATGGTAAAAGTAACTGTTTCGTTTTCGCTCTGCGCTATGATTTCACCGCCATGCAGGTTGATAATCTCTCTTGCGATAGAAAGGCCAAGACCTGCCCCTCCTGTATCAGACAGCCGGGCTTCATCTAAGCGGTTGAATTTTTCAAAGATGCCCGATAACTGCTCTGCCGCAATTGTTTGTCCATGATTTCGGAAAATAATTACAACATTCTTCCCTTTTCTCTCTGAAGATATACTGATTTCCGTATCAGGATAACTGTAAGCGGCTGCATTTTTTAAAAGATTATTGAATACTCTTGCCAGCTTTTCAGGATCACCGGTTATATTCAGATTATCCTCAATAGAAACATTGACACGATTCCCCCTTGCTGAAAGGGAAGGATAGAATTCCTCTATTACCTGTGCCAAAAGAGCATATAAGTCAACCGGTGTTTTCTTTATCTGTACTGTTTCCGTATGGTATCTTGTAATCTCAAATAATTCGTTTATCAATGTTTCCAGTCGTTCCGCTTTATCAAGCGCAATGCCCACATACTTTGCTTTTTGAGTTTCAGGCATATCATGTGCTTCGTCAAGCAGGCTTAAATAACCAATCACTGCTGTCAGAGGTGTCCGAATGTCATGAGCCAGATACATAACCAGTTCATTTTTTCTGTCCTCTGCTTCTTTTACCGCTTTCTGGCTAAGCAATATGGACATTTTAATCTGATTCATCTGCTGTTCCAGTTCCCGGAGTGGTTCCGACAATTCAATGGTATGACTGTTCTGCTCATATACTGTCTGTGTGGCAGCAATCACTTCATCCAGATAATCCCACGGTTTTCTCCAATAATGGCAAAAAATGCCAGACAAACCAATACAGAGATAAAAGAAATATATGACATCCAACCGCCAGTATATCCATTCCATAATTGGATTTTTAAAGCTGGAAAAAATAACCTGATACAACATCAATATAATAATGCCAGCGATTACATATGCAGGCAAAATAACCAAAAGACGAAATTCCAGTTTCTTTCTGATTGGAAAACTCTGTTCTTTCAAAGAAATCACCCCCGTCAATTTACAATTAACAGAATTGCCAAAAGACCTATCACTACTATTGTAGCAACAGCAGCAAGAACCGTAATGATGAAATCTAATCTTTTTTTATTGCGAAATACCTTTACAGACAGCCAGTACAGACCAACACCAGCCATTCCGCCACAAGTATTTGTTATCAGATCCGTCACATCCGTCCGTCCAACTGCCAAAATATATTGGGATATTTCCAGTATCAAACTTGTCATCAAAATAAAAATGAATTTTACTTTTACACTGAAATCATGCTTTAACATGCACAAATAAATGCCAAGTGGAATAAATATCACTGCATTTTCTAAAACTTCTTTCAAATGGAATCCCATTCCAATTTCATTTTCATAATAAAACGGTATCAGGTTTATGCTTCGGTTTGTTTTTAATACACTAATTGAAAATTCAAGTTTAAATAAAATAATCCATATTAAAAGTGCCAGGTAAACAGCGAATAATAATGGTACAAGCAAACCCGTTTTTTCATTTTTCTTCATACTATCTCCTTGTCTGGGAGCAAAGGCTAAATCTTATAACCTACTCCCCATATTGTTTTTATATATTTTGGCTTTTCCGCCGTATCTTTCAACTTTTCCCGCAGATGCCGGATATGCACAGTAATTGTGCTGCTGTTTTTACTGTAATACTCATCTTTCCATACAGAATGAAACAAGTCCTCAAGGCTTACCACCACGCCCTGTTTTTCCAACAGAATACGCAAAATAGAAAATTCTGTAGGTGTCAGAGGTACTATCTCCCCATCCAGCACACATTCATAAGTCTGTGTATTGAGCGATAGTTTCTTATAAGTCAATACTGTAGCAGGCACGTCCTGTTTTTGCGTTGGAGAGTATTTATTATATCTCCTTAACTGTGCTTTCACTCTGGCAATCAGTTCAAGCGGGCGAAACGGCTTTGTCACATAATCGTCTGCCCCCAAAGTCAAGCCTGTAATCTTATCCGTTTCTTCATCCTTCGCTGTCAGCATTATGATCGGATAAGTATGTTTTTCACGGATTTTTTGGCAAATAGAAAACCCGTTAATATCCGGCAGCATAATATCGAGAATGGCAAGGTCAATTTCTTTGCTTTCAATACAAGCCAACGCTTCTTTGGCAGAATAGTATTTATAAATCATATAGTTTTCATTCCGCAGATAAACCTCAAGCAGATCTGCGATATCATGTTCATCATCAACAACTAATATTTTTTCAGACATACATATATCCCTTTCTTTCTAAGAAACGACAATTTCTCACTTAAAGTATACTTGCTTTTAGCTTTGAAATCTCAAAATACCGCATAAAAATTTATTAAGAATTTCCTAAACACATCTACAATTATAAGTACAGATTCAGACAATAGCAAGTATCTAAAGACGCATCATGGAAATGTGCATAACTGGCTATGAACTATGGAAAACCCCATTCACAGCCTGTGGAAAAGCAAAAACAGCTTTCCCACATCCTGCAAACAGGGTTTCCCACAGTTCCATGAACGCAGCCAGTTATACGACATTTCCACAATGCCTGCGCCTACGGAATCCATCTCTCTATCTATCACTTATCCAAAGACACCTTTTTACATATCTATCCCCGCCATTCTTGCGAAGTAAGTTTTCCGCCCGATAAGTTCCGACTGTTTTTCTTTTGAAAGGCTCTCAAATATGCCTTTATACCCTGTTTCCATCAAAGAAGTGCCTTTTGCCATAAAATACAGCTTCATATCAAGCCATTCCTGCCATAATCCCTCAAACAATACTTTACTATCCGTAAAAGTCGCATCTTCTTCAAATCCATGCGGCGGCATATAGTATTTCAGCATCACAAAACCGTATCTGCCCACGTCAACAACTACAATGTCCGCCATTTCGTACAGCTCCGTAAACGCTTCAGCCACCTTTTTGCATTTTGCCCGTTCTTCCTCTGTGATATAAACCTGTTTTTCCATATTGATTTACCTCGTTTCTTCTAAGATTTTACCATGTTTACTTTATGAGGGCTATCTACATACACCAGATTTTTACCTTGCTTATTCTTCCCATTTTTCACTTTACTCACAATTCACACCTGTAACTGCTGTTGTGAAAAAACTCATAATTTCTACCTCTTTCTTTCCTTAAATTTGATTTTTTGATAAAGAAAGAGCTTTGATATGTAAATTCCCCGCCCTTTGTGGTAAAATAGGGGCAGGGAAATCCTTTGGGAGAACCCTTGCGGGCATCCGGTACATTCTGTTTGGCGATAGGCTGTGCCGGGTGTCTTTTTTGTGCTTTCCCAAATACAATCAAAACTCCGTTTCCTGACTTCCGGCCTTTTACACGGAAATCGGTGGCTGGTTTACAGTTCCATATTCAGTTGTCTTTTCCGCACTTCTGGACATCATGTCCAGAAGCCACTATTCAGTTGTCCGGGGATTCACTTTCCTGCCCACTGACTTCCCCACAGTCAAAGGCTTCGTCCACCTCTGTATTCGGAGTGACTTTCATGTGGTGCAGATGCTTCACATAGTCCTCAATGTCAAAGGCGTTTTTCTGGTCATAATCGGACAGCTCCTTGTACCTGCCATGCTTCGTTATATCGAATTTATCCGAGAAGAATGGTCTGACACCTCTAAGCTGCATGATACATTTCCCGCCATCCATGACCGCAATCTCATCCTGGCTCATCAATTCTTTGCCACATTGTCAAGTGATGAATTGAATTTTTATCGAATAATATTGTCGAATTAAGGCTTTTGTGATAATCTCTATCTCAGACAGAACAATAACCATTGGGGAATTTTATATTATGAAGAAGCCAAAGCTAACGATAGAAGAACAAATTGAGGACATGAAAAGTAAGAACATAACCTTCCAATATGTTTCAGAAAAAGAAGCCGCTGATTTTTTAAGGCACAATAATTATTATTTTAAACTCAAGTCATATGGGAAAAATTATGAGAAATATCGAATCCCTGCAAAAGCCGGTCAATATGTGAACCTCGACTTTTCTTATTTGCAGGAACTGTCTACTCTGGATATGCATTTGCGTAAACTGATACTTTCTATGGCACTTGATATTGAACACGCTTTAAAAACAAAGATTTTGTTTGATTTAAGCAATAATGCTGATGAGGACGGATATTCGATTGTCCAGAAATATCTGGATACAGATTATACAAGACGGAAAGATTTGTATGATAAAATTGGCAATTCTGCCGCCAGCGACCTTATCAGGAAACGAAAGGAAGCGGATGACAGCTATGCCATGTGGGAAATTGTCGAAGTATTGTCTTTTGGAAAATTTATTGATTTATACCAGCTATATTATTCCATTTACAAATCTCCAGAAGATTACAGCAGTTTCCTCTGGTCTGTCAAATTTTTGCGGAATGCGGCTGCACATAACAACTGCCTGCTGAACAGCCTGAAAGCGCCTTATCATATCACAATCCACAAAACCAAAGAAATACAGACCGAGCTTGCTAAAATAAAAACCATATCACAAAACCAAAAAGAAAAATGGATGAGCAATCCCGTTATCCATGATTTTATCTGTTTAGTATATGTGTATGTCCGGCTCATTAAAAGCAAAGGTATGAAACAAAAGGGCATCAGCGAACTGAATGAACTGTTCACAAATCGGATGTCAAGACATAAAATATATTTTGAAAAGAACGATACTATCATGGAAAGCTACCGCTTTGTTTCAAAAACCATATCTTACCTTTGCAACAAATATCGAAAATAGATTGATTTTTGACAGAATGGTGGTATAATAGTCATTGACGAACAAAAAACAATGGTTTTTTAGCGGAAACGGTGCCCGCATTGTTTCCGTATTTTTTATTTTAATGAAATAGTTTCTGACAATGCATAACCTCCCACCATCAGGTGAGAGGTTATGAACTCATTTATTCCATTATTCCTGAATTTCTCCAACAAAGTTATAGATGATTTTGACTTCCTGATACTTCTGCCTGCCCTCTTTTCTGACTTCGCCTATCAGAATACGGTCAACAAGACGGTTCAGCACCGCTTCGTCCAGCTCCTTGATTGTGGCGTACTGCCGGATTTCCTTGATAAAAGATTTTACATCGTTTTCCTGTCCGTCAGACTGCCGCATCATCAGCGTAAGTTCCTGTCCCCGGCATTGATTCTGTTCCTGTTCTGTTTCCAAAGCCGCTGTCAGCTTCATAAAACGCTGCTCCGTCAATATGCCTTTTGACTTGTCGGTATAAAGGCTGAAAAACATATCATCAATCTCTTTATTTCTTGCCTCTATCTGTGCCAGTTCCTTTTTGATTTCTGAAATATCAGCAAGATAGCGGTGTTCCATGCGTCTGCTCAACCGCTGGTAGAACATATCAGCGTCTTTCAGTGCCATAGCGGACAGCTCCTGAATATCATTCAAAACAAGGTTATACAAATCCCTTGCTTCTATTTTGTGGCTGGTGCAGGCATTTTTCCCTAACCGATTGTAGGTCTGGCAGATATAATAGGCTTTGTCAATGGGTTCCCGTTCTTCCCCCGTAAACCGGTTTTTTCCGGTTCTTCCCACTTTTTCATAACGCACCTGCATGGATTTCCCACAGGTGGCACAGTAGACAATGCCATGAAAAAGATTGTAAAACGGACAATTATTGCCCTGCATGACCGGCGGTCTGCGGTCAATGATTTCCTGTACCCGTTCCCACTCCTGCGGTGAGATGATTGCTTCATGGCAGTTATCAATCACTTCCCAATCCTCTCTGGCAATAATGTCATAAGTGTTGGAACGGATACCTTTCTGGTGTGTTCGGCAGACTAAATGGGAGCCTTTGTAGAACGGGTTCCGCAGGATATGGTTAATTCTTGAACTGCCCCACGAATAGTAATTCACATCACAGTTCGTACCGCTTTTTACTCTTGTGATAGGGATTTTTTCTTCCATAAGCCGTTTTGCAATCCGCATACACCCCAGTCCGTCAAGGGCAAGGTCATAGATATGCCGGATAACCGGGGCGGTTTCCGGGTCTATAATCAGATGACCGTTATCCTCCGGGTCACGCATCAGACCAAGCGGCGGCTGTCCTCCCCCAAATTTCCCCTGTCTGGAGCGTGTCATACGCCCCGCCAGCACTTTCTTTGAAATGTCCCGGCTGTACATGTCATTCAGGATATTTTTAAACGGAGTGATGTCCATTTCCTGCCTTGTCAGGCTGTCCACGCCATCTGTAATTGCGATATACCTTACTTTGTGTTTTGGGAAAAAGATTTCGATATAACTGCCGGCTTCAATATAATTCCTGCCAAGCCTTGAAAGGTCTTTGGTAATGACACAGCCGATTTTCCCGGCTTCAATGTCAGTTATCATCCGCTGGAAAGAGGGGCGGTTGAAGTTCCTCCCCGTATAACCGTCATCCACGTAATATTCATACTGGAACATCCCGTTTTTTTCAGCATATTCAGTAAGCATAAGTTTCTGGTTGCTGATACTCATGCTCTCGGTGTTCCCGCCATCCTCAAGGGACAGCCTGCAATAAAGGGCAGTTATTTTCTGATTTGGTTTTGATTTCCTGTTCATAGTGTTCTCCTTCTATGAACAGGGACATGACACTATTATAATACCATGCCCCTGCCCGTATTTCAACCTTTTTATGACGCTTTTTTATCCAGCCATTCTTCAAACTGTCTACATGTCTGCTTTTCAATCAGATGTTCAAAGGCTTCTTTCATGGTCTGCTTTCCGGCAAACTCACGCACCACAATAAACTGCACCTTATTGTTTCCTGTACTGTCTTTCTTCTTTTTTTCTGCCATAGGCATTTCCTCCCGAAAAAATATGCCCGACAAGGAAGAAGCTGCAACGAAGTCCGGCAACGGACGTAAAAAAATGCAGATTCCTGTTTTGTCAGGCAGTTATGGTTGTATCTGTTCCTGTTTTCTTTTTTTATTATTATTTGGTTGTTATGGTTGCCGGTACAGCAAATACCTTGCAAAATCAAGGAAATTTCCCCGACAACATGCCCTGCAACGAAGCATGAACCAGACCTGCAACCCGTTCCTATTTTTCAAAGACAAGCTCCATCTGACGGGCTTCTTCCTCTGTCAGTTCCGTAAAACCCTCTGTTCCATTCCCAAGCAGATTGTCAGTGCCGGTTGCACGTTCCCAGCCTTTCTGTCTGCCATATCCGGGAAAGCGTCTGGGATTCTTAAATGCCTGCCAGCCGGAAACAGAGTGGTTCATAATATCGTTGATTTCCCGGATTTCCCATTGCTTCGGTTCTTCAAAGGCATGGTTCAGAGCTTCTTTGTAAAGCTGTTTGGAGCAGACCATATTTCCCTTAAAATCATCCAGAAATTCCTGTATCATGCCAGCCTTTGTATCCTCTGGCATAAAAACAGCCTGATATTCTTTCAGATAGTCCTGCATGGCAGGGGAAAAAGAAAGGGAATAGTCCCCTCTCCGGTAAATATTCATTGCTTCCGCCCACATCTGCCCAATATATTCCCTTGAACCGGCTTCATCCGCAAGGATATGAACCTCTGCCTTGTCCGGCTCCACCATGACCGGCAGGAAACGCCGATTCCCGGTTCGGTCAAGAGGGAGAAAGTCTATGGTGTTGGATGTTCCCCCAAACACGCACTGACGCATACGGTCAGCCGGGTGCGTATCATAGGGAACTTTATAGACTTCCTTTGACCGGCTCAGAAAAGATTTGATTTCCTCTATGCTCTTTGCATTGGCGGTAGCAAGCATTTCCGACATTTCAATAATCCAGTGCCCCTGCAATTTGCGGTAAACATTGTCATCATCCAGCTTCTTCAAATCATCTGTAAACCAGTCATCTTTGGCTGCAAGCAGACGGAAAAAGGTGGATTTTCCGGCACCCTGACCGCCCACCAGACAGAGCATGACCTCAAATTTACATCCCGGCTCAAATACCCGGCGGATTGCACCCAGCATGAAAAGCCGCAAGGCTTCCCGACAGTAACCGCTTTCTTCCGCACCAAGAAAATGGGAAAGGGCGTGACTGATACGTTCTTTCCCGTCCCAGCAGAGGGAATTTAAGTAATCCCTTACCGGGTGGTAGCGGTTCTGGTCGGCGGTCAGCCGGATTGCCTTCTGGATATTTTTCTCACTGGTAAGACCGTAATTCTTTTCCAGATAGTACATGAAATAACATATATCAGTGTCCGTAAGGGCAGGGGAGTTCTTTACCCACCACAGTGGCTTTCCAACGTCCACACGCTCTGTCAGCAGGTTGTAGCGGACTGCATGGGACAATACCGGGTCATACTGAAAGACCGTCAGGCAGTTCCCAATCGTATTCTTCACATTCCCTTTATCGTTCAGCTCCAGCATATCCCGGACTTCTGCCACGCTCCCTGCCGGTTCGGTGTTCCCTGATGTCGGTAACATTGTTTCTTCCCCGGTTTCTGTTGATTTCTGATAATCGTTCTCCAAGTTTTCTGACCTCCTTTCCATGCTCCCGTACAATCCATTCTTTTTCTTCCGTATCCCCAAAGAGAAATATATCCAGAAGATACTCCACATAAGAAGTCCGCTGCAATGCTTCCACAAACAACGGATTCCATTCGGTATCTTCCGGCTTCGGAGCATATCTTTTTTTCCATTCATACAGGGAATGGAGATAGTCGCACAACACCCGGCAACAGTCCCTCTCTTCCTGTCTGGACTGCTTTTTCTGTGCCAGTTTTAGCTTTGCCCGGACAGATTCTTTCAGGGACGCTCTGCCTCTGCTGTCATAAGTGATGAAAAAATCATCTGCCAGTTTTTCAGCCGCTTCTTTCAAGCCAAGTCCGAACAGCCGGGCGGTAAAATCAATCACATCCCCGTCTGCTCCGCAGCCAAAGCAGTGAAAACGCTTATCCAGTTTCATGCTGGGATTTTTGTCATTGTGGAATGGACAGACCGCCATCCCATTTCTTCTGACCTTTATTCCGTAATGCTCCGCAGCCTGCCTTGTCGTGGCAGACTGCTTTACTGCTTCAAACACATTCAAATCAATACCTCCAAAATAAAAAGGCACTCATCATTCTCAATCGAAAATGGCAAGTGCCTGTTAAAGTTCCATATCCTGTTTTCTGTGTGGCAGCGTATTTCTCCTTTCCGCTTCAAGCCGGGCAATATCAGCCTGATTTTTATGCAGTTTATCAAGGATAGACGTTCTGGCTTTTTCCTTAATCTGCTCTGTATTTGCTTTCCTGACTTCCGGCTTCATCAGCGTAGCCTTAACCGCTGCCATTGCTGTCTGCATGGCTTTTGTGATTTTTGTAACCACACCGTCCAGACGGGCGGCAGCATATTCCCTTTCTTTTTGGGAAGCCTTACGCTCCGGGGAGAGTACCCATGCTTTGGACTGCTCCACCATTTTAATGTCCTGCCTGTGCGTTTCCACCCGGACAGTATCACTCACAACCTCCACCGCCTTATCATAGGCAATTTCGGAAACATCATCAATAAGGGATTCCACATCATCAATCTTCAAGGTCAATGCTTCCAGCTTTCCTTCTTTCTCCTGAATCGCTGCGTCCTGTTTTTCAATCCGGCTTTGCTGGAACTGCAACGCTTTTCGCTGCTGATACATCATATCGCTCTGTGATTGAATGGATTGTTTCTGGCTTTGAATAAGCGTTTTCTGGGACTCAATCTGACCGGACTGTTTCGCCATTTCTTCCTTTTGTTTCGCTAAGATGAAGTCCTGCTTTTCCAGATATTTGCGACCGCCGTATTCCGGTTCTTCCTCCAGATGAAGCCCATGCTTTTTACAAATATCAAAGAGCATAGTCCGGCAGGCAGCGTCAAAAGTCATTTTCCTGTTATTGTACCGGCTTGATTTTTTGTCCGGCTCCGGCAGTTCAAAGCCGAGGGCTTCCAGAGCCTTTTCCTGCTGTGGGCAAAGCTCCCCATACTGATTTTCACAGTCAAAAACATGGCGTTCATGGATATGGGGCGTACTTTCATCAATGTGCAGCGCCCAGTCCAGAATGTGGACATGGGAGCCGAAGCGTTGTTCAAATTCTGCAAAAAATTCCGTTGCAATCAGAAAGAGCGTTTCTGCTGGGGCGTGTTCCTCTATTTTCCCAATTTGCAGTAAACTTTCCTCTGGGCAGGTCTTTTTATTTTTAAGGATTTCGTCTGTTGTGCGGTTCCGTTCTGTGTGTCGGTTCTTTTCGTTCCGGGCGTTCTGCCCGATTGTATAATCCGTATAGCGGTTGCGGTAATAAAGCTGTTCGACTTCCTCAAAAGTGGAAGCCATTTCGATTTCATCACTGTTCTTTTCTGCAAGCCGGCGGTACCCGTTATAGCAGTCCCAATAGACATTTCTTTCCGCCCGTTCCCCGTCAATGTGTTCGCTGTGGCTCACATCAAAACTGCGGTCATTGTGCTTCGGATTGTAAACGCCATGCTTCCCGGCACGCCCGTTGTGTTTTGTCAATTTCAAACTGTTTCCCTCCGTTTCTTCAAGATTTTCCCCACAAGGGGAATGGCAGCGAAGCTGCATTTTGCTGTGCTTTTGCGTCAGGTAATAACCCAGTATGGAGTGTCGCAGGCAACACTCCTCTGGGCAAGGCTGCCGCCCTTGACCCGCACAGGGATGTTGCACTCCCTGTACCCTTGCACAAAGGGCTTGCCGCCCTCTGTACTCCCGCCCGAAGAAGCCGAACCTCGTAATTTTCCCGGTCGCTCGTTTTCCGCTTCTTCGATTTTTTCAGAACCTTCCGCTGGAAACTTCCGAAAAAAACAGACCGCTTTACTTTCCAGTAAAATGGTCTGTTTAAAAAGTTTACAAATATTCATTTACAAAGCATATCCTGTCATATGCTAAAGGATGAATTTATTTACTAATTTCATCAATGTCAAGAGAATATCCCATGACCTCTCCGACATCAGTAATTTTTCCTTTGACGATAACTGTATCTCCTATGGACATATCCATAATCGCAGTCTTTTGGTCATCATTTTTTATATAGCATTGAACACCCATAATTGCAAACTCATCATCGACAGGTGTAATAGAAATATATTTTCCACTGCTGTCAATTACGTTTAATCTTCCAGTCAACTCTACATATTGTTTCTCATATTTATCAGTTGCTTTCATAGCATTGGAGTTTAAATCATCCATAAGCTCAGAAACATTATAAGCGGTATAACTGATTTCTTCCTCTACTTCCTTTTGGCTTGAATCTTTGTTGTCCGCAACAGTATCATTTGTAGTTGTATTATTTTCCTTGCTTACAGTATTAGATGATTCATCTTTTCCCCCAGCACTGCCTATCGCTCCAATAACTATCAAAACTACAAGAACAATAAACCAAGGACGCTTATAAATTGGTTTTTTGTTTTTGCCCCCACATTTTGGACATACTTTTGCTCCTGTCGCAATTTCCTCGCCACAGTGTTTACATGTGACTAATTTAGGTTGCTTTGCCATTTTAGAAATTCCTCCTTAGATAAAGTGTACTTTTTCGCAACTAATTTGAAGAATGATTTTTCATCAAAATTTCTTGCTTTTTCGCAGATTTTTGGTATAATTATATACAATCGGTTAAATGAGCAGTAAATCGAAAAAGTACACTTTTCCGATTTATCGTATCTCCCCGAAAACCTAATCTTTTCCGAATTTCTTAGCCTTGTCATGAAACGTGCTTTCCGCCATGTTACAGGCTTTGGCGGCTTCTTTTTGTGTCAGTTTCTTATTTTTCCATGCCTTATGAACTTCATAGAAATTATCCGGCAATGGTTTTGGCGGTCTGCCGAATTTTACACCCCTTGCTTTTGCCGCCGCAATGCCCTCTGCCTGCCTTTGCCTGATGTTAAGGCGTTCATTCTCTGCCACATAGGATAGTAATGCCAGCACAATATCACTGATGAACGTTCCAAGCAGATTTTTCTCACGTCTGGTATCAAGCAGCGGCATATCAATCACAACAATATCTGCTCCCTTTTCCTTTGTGATAATACGCCACTGCTCATTCAAATCTGCGTAATTCCTGCCTAAACGGTCAATGGACTTTACAAACAGAACCGTATTTCCGTTCAGTTTCCGCAGCAACTTCTTATATTGTGGTCTGTCAAAATTTTTACCCGACAGCTTATCCATATAAATATTTTCCTTTGGTACACCCATTTCAAGAAGTGCAATCCGCTGTCTGTCCTCATTCTGTTCCCGGCTGCTGACACGCATATAGCCGAGATATTTCTTATCTTCCATGCAATCCTCCCGTTTTTTCTGTAAAACAAAAGTGCCCCATGCACTCCGACACAGGACACTTTCCAGAATGCCATGCACTCTGCAATATATTTTTTTGCTTCCCTGCAACGCTCAAAAGTACTATTTCACTGTACCCCTTATCTTTGTACCCTGCTTACAGGAAACGGTCAAAACATCAAGTCTGCACCCGATGTTTTAACCGTAAACCGCCCCGAAATCATGCTGTTTTTCTGTCCCCTGTCTGCAATGCCTGAAAACCATGCTGTTTCGCATATTCCCTTGCCGCTGTCCGGCGTTCCTCACTGTAAGGCGGTATCAGGCGGATAGACAGCCTTGACTTGTCCATGACATAAGTGACACCACCCTCCAAATTCTGACACTTCAACCGACACAGAGCAGGGTATTTTCTGCTATACTCCGCAAGCCTGCGTTTTAGGTCGGCATTATGTGTGTAAATGGTGGCTTCACTTTCTTTCTCATTGAAATTCACAATCGTTTCTTTCTCGTATTTAGACAGCTTTCCCATATAAATCCTCCCAATCTGTGCTTCTTTCCACAATGCGGATATACTTCTTTGCTTCAAAATATCTTTCCATTTCCAAGCGGAGATGACGGTAAAAGCAGGGATACCATTCTCCAACACTTTTGCTGTCCAGCTTTCTTGCCAGACACAGCACCCGACGTTTTACCTTTGTGTCCACTGTCAGGGCGGTAATCCATTTCAACCGGTGTATCGTGTTCTCAAGGTTTCCGCACCCGAAAGCGTATAAGATTTTCTTTTCTTCCATGTTTAACTTCATGTTCCTACCTCCATAAATTGTTTTTTTATTTCTGCCGTTTTACCTGCAATCCGTTCCTGCCCGGAATTATCCCAGCGTTTCTCGTTCCTTTGGTATGCTCCTGTCATGGCACTACTTCCCCGGGAACGGTATCACTTGCAGCCGGTCATTCTGTTTTCAATGTCCCTGTGATATTGAAATCTTAACAAAATAAACCGGCTTCCCCCGTATGTCCGAAAGGTCAGAAAAAATCCAAAAAAACGGAAATTTCCACGTTTTCGGAAATGCTCTGTGTTATAATGAATCTGACGCTGTTTTGGGAGGAGATAAGTGATGTATATTAAATTAACGCTTCAGGAAAAATTAAAGGATGAAAGAACCAGCCGCCACATGACACTTGCGGAACTTGAAAAAGCGACCGGCATAGCAAAAGCCACTCTGGGAAAATATGAATCCGACAACTGCACCGATATAAGTCCATTTAATCTGGCAAAACTGGCAGAATATTATGGTCTGTCTATGGATTACCTCATGGGGCTAACTGAAAATAAAAATCATCCAAACACTTCCCTGTATGAGCTGCATTTGGATGATTCCACAGTTGATTTATTAAAAAGCGGTGCAATGAACAACCGGCTTCTTTGTGAGCTTGTCTGCCACCCCGGATTTCTGCGTCTGATGACGGATATAGAAATCTGCATTGACCGGATTGCCGATATGCGTGTCCAAGACATGAATTTACTTCTGGAAAAAGCAAGGCAGTCCGTCATGGAACAGCACCAGACACCAGAAAATGACCTTTATATGCGTACTTTGGAGCTGGGGCAGGTCAGCGAGGAGATGTTTTTCAGTCATGTTATCCATGATGACCTTGACCGGATTGTAAAAGACCTCCGCACCCGGCATGAATCCGACAGGACAACTGCCGAACCGGAAACACCCGCAGCGGATTTTGCCAGAAATATTCCCGTAATACTGCTGGACGCCCTCATGCACAAAGGAACAGCCGACGAAAAGCGGGCGTTTACTATCTGTCGGGTATTCGGAATTGATTATATGAACCTCCCGGAAGATGACCGTATCGCCCTTGCACGTGTATTCAAAAAATCCCCCGTACTTCCGGCAGTCACCAGCCAGCGTGGGAAATCAAAGCTGTTGTCCCTGTTCGGAAAGAAAAAACCGAAAGAATGACACAAAAAAGCTACTGTTTCCGCCAAAGCGGTTCGTAGCTCTTTTGTAAGATTATTATATTTCCCATTCAATTTTCCGGCTGTAGAGCTGTTTTTTTACAAATAAAACCGCCATCCTTATACATAGACCAGTTCCGCATAAATAATTTCTTCTGCCCGGTTGCGGATGTTATTGCAACGCTGCACCCACTCCATTTGATTTGCTGCTTTCAGTTCTTCCGTCACACCCTCGGCAGCTTTCATCTGTTCCATGATAGTGTCAAGCCTTTCCTGTGCCTGTTCATTCAGGTCAGCAAGATACGTCCAGAGTTCCCCGGTCAGGATAAGATTGCTGTACCGGGCAGAGTGGCATTCTTTCAGATAAGTCCTGTGCAGGCTTCCGTATTTCCCGATAGGGCGGTTTTCCTCCGGCAGTTTCAGGTCAGGGATATAGTAATCTCCGACAAGGATATAATCAATGCCATTTTCGTGTATCCGTTTTGGTAATTGTTCCATTTTCAGACCTCCTGTATTCAATTTTTATCAGAATCCAGTTGGTCATGTCCCTGTTCATGTGAAATTCAAGGCAACTGAACTCTTCACAAACAAGTATGGCATATCTTTTCCGGTCTTTTGGTAGTTCAGACCGTAGGACTGCGACGTACCCCTTGTGTCCGAGGTATTGTAAAGGTCTATCGTTTCCTTGCCCAAAACCTCCGCCAGCTCTTTCAGGGTGGTTTTCTCCTTGCCGCCGAGGAATAAGGTGGTGTCACAATTCCCTTCGATTGTGTCAGCGTTATCCTTATAGATTGCCTTTAGCTGAGATTTAGACTGCAAAATAATAGATGCTGATATTTCCCTGCTTCGGATTGTGGCGATCAGCTTTTCAAACTGCGGAATCTGCCCGATGTTCGCAAACTCATCAAGTAACATCCTGACATGAACCGGGAGCCTCCCGTTATAAACATCATCCGCCTTGTCGCAGAGCAGGTTAAAGAGCTGTGAATACATAATTGACACAACAAAGTTAAAAGTGGCATCCGTATCTGAAATAATGACGAACAACGCTGTTTTCTGCTCTCCAAGCGTATCAAGCTCCAGATCGTCATACTCCATCAGGTCACGCAGCTCTTTTATGTCGAATGGCGCTAACCTTGCGCCGCAGCTAATTAAAATCGACTTCGCCGTTTTGCCCGCCGCTAATTTATACTTGGCATACTGCCGTACTGCAAAGTGGTTCGGGTCTTTCTCCGCCAGTTCGTCAAACAGAAGGTCAACGGCGTTCTTAAAATTCTCGTCATCTTCCCTTGCTTCGCTTGCGTCAATCATATCAATCAGCATGGCGAAATTCTGTTCTTCCTCCGGGGCTTCGTACCAGATGTAGGCGATAAGCGCTGTGTAATACAGTTTTTCCGCTTTCACCCAAAAATCTTCCCCGGATTGCTGCCCCTCCCCTTTGGTATTGACAATGATCGTGTTTACGAGTTTCAAAATGTCCTTTTCGCTCCGTAGATAGGCGAAAGGATTGTAGTGCATGGACTTCGCAAAGTTTATGGTATTAAGGACTTTTATCTTATATTTGCCCTTTTTCAGCATCTTTCCACATTCGACTAACACAGTGCCTTTCGGATCTGTAACCACGAATGAGCTGTGCATCTGCATCAGGTTCGGTTTTACGAAAAACCTCGTCTTGCCCGAACCAGAACCGCCAATCACAAGGATATTTTTATTCCTTGCGTACTTCGGCTGTTTTGGTCTGCCTGACATCATCAGCCGCTCCGTTTGCGTCAAGAGGATATTGTTCTCAAACTCCGAATCCATATATGGCTCGATGTCCTTCGCATTTCCCCAACGTGCCGAACCGTACTCTACGCCCTGCCGGAACTTCTTGGCATTTTTCGCCTTGAAATACACTGCAAGCCGCAGCGCCACTCCGCAGCACACTCCGATCAGCAGGTCTTTCGGGTAAAAACTTGGTAACGGGTTGGAAAATAAATCCTCCATCCCCGCCATGACCGCCATCATCTTTGCGGAAGCGTCCTGCCCCGGCGATACCCGCCACAGCCACGCTATTTTGTCACAGAAATACCCGGCAAGCACATAGGGCAGGTTCATCAGGACAAGTTTCTTTTTATCCAGATTCCCGGTCTTTGCCTTGAGGTTCTTCGGAATGGCTTTTAAGTCTTTGGCTATGCCGTTTACGATATTACTCATAGGCTCTGCCCCCTGTCCTTGTTTTTCTCCCGGCTCCGTTCCCGGTTCTTGTCCTGCGATACTGCGTCCTTCAAATGCTTTAATTTCTCCCTTACGGAAACTTTTCCTTTCTTCTTCTCGTTACCATAAACAAATTCCTTGAATGCCTGCGATACTGCGTCGGCATCCCTGCCCTTGAAAAAGACCAGATATTTCGGCGGCTCACACGTCTTGTCTTTCTTTATGGCAAAATCAACATTGTACTTTTTCGCTACACGCTCAAAAGATTTGATGTTGCCGTCAGTGACCTCAATGGACGATGCCCCGTTTCCCTCGCCAACGAGCTTTTTCACAGAAGTTTTTCCATGCGTTTTCTGTGCTTTCTGCTTCCGGTGGTTTAAGTACATCCTCATGGCGGCTTTCAGCACGTTGGCGTCTAATTTTGCGGTCTTAATCACAAGGGCGATTGTTTTCTGTGTTACTTCCTCCTGCATGAAACACCTCCTTGTTAATTCCTGCTAAAATACACGCACTAAGGGGGAATCCCCCGGCAGGTAATGTCATAAATGATTTTCACTGTAAAATACATTCTTTTCTCCTTCCTACCTCTGGACATCATGTCCAGAAGTTATTATTTTTCGTTCAGGCAGTAGATTGTGTGGAGATTCGCACACAGCCTGCCATCCCCGTATTCCACATCATCAAGGAGAAGCGCCTGAAACAGCACATCTCCCACATTTTCAAGCAGCGCAGTCTTTTGTTCCCGTTCCGCAAGATGTCCGTATTCCACACCGTCCGAAACAACGGATTTCCTTGCCGCCTCACAGTGGGTAAACAGTCCGAGGATATATTTATTTGACATGATAAAAGCATAGGTTTCCTGCCCCTCATGGGTCATTCTGCATTTCTCCGCTTCCCCCTCTGGAAGCGTAAAGATACACCGTACCGTTTCAAGGCAAAGCCCGCTTTCATAGTCCGGGTTCAGTTTCTTTTTATACCTCTGCACCCTTGCGTAAATCCCCTCACGCTCCATAACGGAATGGGTACGCTTAAACTGCGGCTTCTTGCAGAACATATCCAAATCCATATACA
>OFGI01000666.1_pt1 | contig 20164 bp, 20 predicted proteins | sample 1521751 | NCBI WGS metagenome assembly OFGI01 (sample SAMEA3504115, study PRJEB24116) | mouse gut metagenome | biome: mouse gut; feature: mouse-associated habitat; material: faeces | place: Denmark | collected 2011
CTACGCTGCGCTCCGGGCCACCCCTGCGAGCCCCTGCGGGGACTCTCCGGGGCCCTTACTGCGCCGCCCATGCTCCGCATGTCCGGCTTGCCCCCTGACGGGGGTGCCCGATCCGCCGGCTGTGCCTTCGCCCCCCTGCGGGGATTGAACCGCTTGCGCGGTTCCGAGCGATTTATCAGGGCAGCAAAGCGGGAAAAAGCAGACATGGCCCAACACGCCGAAGCGCGTCGAAACCATGTCAATCACTCTTGCAATTTTTCCTGTTCTGTTGTAAAATGGCCCTGAGAGACACAGAAGCAATAGGCAGGGTGCAGGGGAGTACCAGTCCCCCGCACCCCTATGCAGGAGCGCATACCTCCCACACAGCAGATTACTGCGCCACGGCCCCATTATACCCTTTTTACCGGTACTTTTCAAGGGGGGCATTGTGTGTGTAGCTTCCGGCGGTGTAGGGATTAAATGCCCTGCGCCGCTTTTGTGTCTTGACGGGCAAACCCTGTGGGGGCCGGGAATGGCGAGTACCACCCCCACGGGCCTGTTACCGTTGAGATCACAAAATTTCCGTTTACACGGAGAAGGAGGTTGTACACATGAGGCGCTTTTTATCCTTTATTACACCTTAGTCTAGTCTTTATCCGTCGAACTCGAACAAGGGCAGACCGATGCAGCCGCAGATATTATTCGCATCAATGCCCAATCTCCGAACACCTTAATTATATTGAAAAGGAGAAATTCATCATGCGTACTTTCAACAAAATCATCACTTCCGTTCTGGCCATCGCCCTGGTCATGTCCATGTCCTGCACCGCTTTCGCCGCTGAGGTTGAGTTCATCGAAGACACTCCCGCAGCCACTGAAGGAAACGCCACCGGCGGCAACGGCGGCCTCATCGAAGGCACCTACGACGACATGGTCGGCGTAGCCGGCGACAAAGACATCAACGGTTCCCAGGAATACGAGATTCCCGGATACAACCCCAACCCCGACGGCAATATCTTCTTCGAGACGACCAGTCCTGAAACCGAAGAGACCGGGAACAACGGCGTTGGCTCTATCACCGACGCGCCCATCATCGTAACCGACCCCGAAGAAGACGAGGGCTCCGACATTCCCGCTGATGCTCCTCTCGCCGAGACCAAGCCCGACGGCAAAGAGAACGACGAGGTTCCCTTCGAGAGCGCCGAGAACCCCAAGACCGAGGTGACTCTTCCCGACGGAAGGACCCCCATCAAGAATCCCAACGCTTTCCGCCCCCTCTCCGGCTTCGCCAGCGTGAAGCTCCCCTTCACCGATGTCGCTGAGAACGCCTGGTACACCAGCTCTGTCAAGGCCGTTTACTCCCTGGGCCTGTTCAGCGGCACCAGCGCCGACACCTTCAATCCCCAGGGCAACCTGACCGTCGCCCAGGCTATCGCTCTCGCTGCCCGGACTTACGCCAATGCCAATAACGAGACCGTTCCCGCCGCCAACGCCGGCGAGGCTTGGTATCAGGGCGCTTACGACTACTGCGTAGCCAACGGCATCATCGACGCCAAAGCCTGGACCGCTGACAAGCTCAGCGCCAACGCCACCCGCTACGAGATGGCTTCCATCCTGAACGGCGCCGCTGACGAGAGTGTTCTCGTTGCTACCAAGAACATCGACTCCGTCGTTGACGTACCTGCTGACAGCGAGTACGCCGACATCGTCCTCACCTGGTATCGCGCCGGCATCGTGTCCGGTACGTCCACCGGCGCTTTCGAGGGCAACCGCACCATCACCCGCGCTGAGGTTGCTAAGATTCTCTGCAACCTGAACGGCGTGCGCTAAAAGGCAAACTCCCCGGCAGACAGCCACTATGCGGATACAGCCAGTGCCAGCAAACTGCTTCAATCCGACACAAATATCACAGTGGATATCAGTCAGAAGAGCGCCAAGATTTCGTCTCAAAGGGGAAGTAAATTCCCTCAGTCCTGCTTAAGCCCCAATATTATCAAAGAGGGCCTCCCTCTATGCAAGGGCAGGCCCTCTCCATAGTAACTCCAAAAAAATATAAGGAAGGAAATCCTGAGATGGAGATGACACGAGACGCATTGCTTGAAGGATTATGCTATGTCCAGGCAAAAATGCAGGATATGGACCGAATCCTACAGCAACGGCTCAGATTAGAGCAGACGCTGCAATCACAAAAAGCATATACAGAAATTCGGGAACACCGGACTGAAATTAAAACCGAGCAGACCACAGTTAAGGGAACGCTGGCACTGGCCGTCATTGCGGGGACCCTGCTGTTGTTCTTTACGATCCTGAACCTTCTTGTTGGGGGCGGGGTGGATGTCTTATCATTCGTTATTCTGCTTGTTTGCTACGCCGTCCTGATCGCTGACAGGGACCGTAAAACAAAAAGAAGAATTGTGGCGGTTGTTGTCATGGTTCTCTTTGCATTTAATGGCCTCACCCCCTTTTTTCGAGTCACACCTGGAATTTTTGAACTCATTGTTTTGGGTGTCGCAGTTGTGCTCTCCGTTGTAATCACCAGGGCGGTGGTTCGCTTTGTCAACCAAAAGACGGTCCAGGGGAACAAAGATGCAGACATTCACAACCAACAACATATGCAGCAGGTGGATAGACAAAATGCTCATATCCGCCAAGAAAACCAAAGAATCCTTACCGAATGCGGCCAACTTCAAGCAAGGTATGAGGAAGTGCTGCAAGACCTGTGGAACTACAGCAGCGCATGGTATCCGCCAGATTATTATACACTTGCTTGCGTTGATTTTTTCATCAATGATGTTCGCAATTACAAGTCCTCAACGGTTCAGGAAATGGTGAAAAACCTTGATGAAAGCCAATTCCGCCAGCAGGTGCTTGCTACACAGCAACAGCAAAGTGTACAGCTGAATCAAATTATCTATGGACAGGCTCAGATAGGGCGTCAACTACGCACACTCAATATGCTCCAGGCTATGTCGATGATTCAAAGCAGTATCCAGGCGGCCAATATGAACCAAACTATACAGAGCAGCACAAGCAGCATCATAAATGCAGTACACACGCGGAGCCGAAGGTGACACCTTGGACATCGCGCTAAATGATGCTATGAGGGCATGAGATTCGATCAGAGAAAGCCGGCTTACTTCGCTATCGGTAAGCCGGCTTTCTCAAATTGTGTAGTGATTATTCACAAAATTTCGGGGGGTCAAATAGAGCCGAGTAGTATGGGGCCTTTCAATTTTGCTCATTTATGTGGAACCTCTAACTGGTCAAAATCACTCCGATAAAGCACAAATAATGTTCTTGATTTCTTGACATTCTCCTATTTTTTGATATAATTTATACATAAAAACAAAGAAGTTTGTTTCTGTGTTCATTATCTGAAAATTGATGAAAGGAGAACAAAATCATGTTAATCACACATAGGGTGCTTAGGGCAGATGATGAGGATAAAAAAGAAACGTATGTGCAGTATGATGTACAGGACGGTGTTAATCTTGACCAGGCAATTCATGATGCAACCATAGATTTCATCATCGCTGGTGCTGTGGAGACAGAATTGCCAGGCGACTTAGAATATCACCACTTTATTGAGTATATCGATTCCCAATTCTGTGAAAAATACGGTTTTACCAAAACTTTATTATCGGATACCGCAGAAGTGCGTGATGGTCATGCTCTCTGTGTGAGCCGACACGAGTTTACCCATCTGCTTGCCGAGCGAAGGGCGGAACGGCAGGAAAAAGCAAAGTTGCAAGAGGATATCAAAGCTCGAACCGACGCCATGCGGGAGGCTACCATCAAATTGATGGTAAAAATGGATACCTACTGCAATCGGAATGATTCATGCGTGTCCTACTGGACGATGGAGCAAAAGATGGAACAGGTAATTACCTGGGCCGCAGAGTATGTGGACGGCGGGAATACCGATATTAACAAATTTTTCCGGGCTAAAATCAAGTTGGTGGCATAATCAATGAAAACTTATGTAACGCCCTAAACGAGTCGGGTGTAAAAACAAGTCGAGGGAAAAATTTCACTGTCAACTCACTCCGCAATATCCTGACAAACCGGGCGTACATCGGGGAGTACAAATTCGGAGAAATTCTGATCCCAGATGGGATGCCGCGCATCATTGACGACGAGACTTTCCAAAAAGCCCAGGCAAAGTTGGAAGCGAACAAGCGCGGCGGCAAGGGCGCAGTCAAGAAAATCCACCCCGAGTTAGCGATTGAGGACTACTGGCTATCCAACAAGCTATGCTGCGGCCTCTGCGGCGGCACGGTGCAAGGGGTAAGTGGTACAAGCCGGAGCGGCAACCTGTATTACTACTATTCTTGCATCAACTACCGGAAACATCGTTGTACGCTGAAATACCAGCGGAAGGAGCTTTTGGAGAAAATCGTCCTGTACACGCTGGATGATTTGGTCAATGACCCTGCGCTCCGCCTGCTGATTGCCGAGAGATGCTATGCGTACCACCAGGCCCAAAACGATGACGGCGGGGCCTATGAAGCGTCCATCAAGGCCCAGTTGAAAGATGTCGAGGGCAAGCTGAACAATCTTGTCAAGGCAATCGAAGCTGGTATTTTCAATGATACAACGGCCGAGCGGATGAACGTACTGGAAAATCAAAAAAGTATGCTCAATGACGCACTTCTGGCGGAGCAGAACCAGAAGAAATGCAACCTGACGCTGGATACCATTGTCAGGTTTCTGAATAGTTTTGTTGGGGACATCAACGACCCGGACACGTGCCGCAAGTTGCTGGAGTTCTTTGTTAACAAGATATATGTCTATCCTGACAAGCTGGTGATGACATTCTACTACTCAGAAGACCAGCGCGAGTTGCCCTTTGAGGAAACGATACGTCTTATCGAAACCCGGCAGCGTCTTATTGACATGGTGAATACGTATCCTCAATATTCTGCGCCCGAACTGTCGCTCAATGAGGAGGAAAAGCCCGATTTTTTTCCGTGAGGTGTTCGTATATTCCTGATTCAAGTCCACCAGAACCCGCAAACAGTATAGATGCCATAGGCTGAAAGCCTTGTGCATCAGCTGTTTGCGGTTTTTTTGTCCCCTGAAATTTGGAGAATGTGCAAACAGATGACAAACGGCTTTTCCAGCAAACGTAGGTGACTTGAACCCCTGATTTGATAGGGCGAAGAACTGATTATCGCAATATTTCAAACTTCGTCCCTCAAATTGGCATGTAGCATATCAAACAAAATTTGTTTTCCAATTTTAGCAATAACGAACAAGGCCGGAATTCCGTCTCAGATATATGAAAATCTCTATATTGGTCTGTGCCCGTTTTGAGAATGTCTAATCCAGAAAGGGCACAAGCAGTTTTGCAATGAAAAAGTTGAAATCTCAAGGGTGTCCTCACAATTTATATTGGTACGCCATAGTTCAATACAGAAGGAAGTGAAACCATTGCAAATCAACATCTACAAGGATAAAATGCCGGGAGCCTGCCTGTTTGGGGCCTCGGTGCTGTACAGCGCCAAGCCCATTCCCCGCGAGGATGTGCCCCAGGGCTGGTACTGTTACGACCTGCGGGGTACAGCCCGGCATCCGGACGAACCCCACGCGCTGGTGGATCTGGCGGAGGAAAACCATGCCGGTTCGATCCTCTCCTATCTGCCGCTGAAAAAAGGCGGCTCTCAGTTCCGGCTGGTCAAGGATATGTTCCAAATGACCGGGACATATTCCACCCTGTCAGAGTTCTGCGCCAAAGAAAGCATTCGCTGCCCCGAAACCCCTATCCGCTATCTGCTGTGCCCCGCTTTCCCCGAGGAAGCGGGGCTTTTCTATGCCCAGACACCGGAGAGAGACGAGGAGCTGGGGGCCATTGGACACGTCCGGATCGACTTCGGATACCATGGACGTGAAGGCTTTTACCACACCTGGTGGCCCAGAGGTCCCGAGGAGTTGAATACCCAGGAATTCCGGGAGGAGCTGGACAGGGTGGTGAACGATCTCCGCAAAGGCGTCCTGAAAGACCTCCCCTCCATGCGGCGGTACTGCCATGGCAGCGAGGGTGTCATCGAGGGCGGAACCTGCTGCCAGAACTACGGCTTCACACTGGAGACGGGACGGTATCTCTACCGTCTGCGGTGCAATCCCATAGAGGGCGACTACCAGGCATATCTTTCCTGCTTCGATAAGCAGACCCAGCAGATGGGACTGACGGAACAGGGGCGCCAGACGATCCAAAACGCCGCTGAGCCCACACTCCCCCATAGCTATGAGTGGTATGTGATCGAACACATCAACACGCCTGAGCGGCAAGTGACCCACCAGCTCCCGCTGGAGGAGGCCATGCAGTTATACGCCGGTCTTGACTGTGAGGACAAGCGGCTGGGGGTCACCAAGGACGGCATCGCCGCGGTGGATCTGGCCATCCATTGGGATGGCCGGGAGTGGCTGTCAGAGGACCGGCTGAGGATGGACGAATTCAAGGATGACCCGGTGGTGGCGGAGGCTGCCGCCCATCTCCGGCAGGTACTGGACGAAAGCCCGGCTGTCGGGCGGGTCACCTTCGCCAGTGGGGAACGGTGGAACTATACCGATCCGCAGAAGTACCTCCAGACTGTCCGTGAGGAACTGCCCTGCCACGCCACCACCGGCTTCCGCTGTGAAACCCTGACCGATGACCCGGAAATCCGCAAGGCCGTGGACGATATGTTCTGCGACCTGTATGGTGAGGAGAATCCCCGCCAGATCGAGGACTACGGTGGTACCGGCATGACGATGGGGGGTATAGGCTGATGAGTGAATCAGATCGGATTTTATACCCCAAAGCTGCGCTGAAACAGTGGCTTGGCCGCGGAGCCCCCCAATCTTCTTATAATCTGGATGAGTTTCTGAAACTGATTGAGCCGACCTATCAGGCGTATGAGGAGTACATCCGAAGATGTGTTGCCGGTCTGACTACAGTCGCCGCACAGCGGGCGGCGCTCCACCAGGAGGAAGATATCACAAAACTGCGGGAGATTATTCAGAAATTGGTGCCGTTCTGGGGCTTGGATGGAGGCGCCTACGCGGATAAAGAAACCTCCATCCAGCTGGAGCGGCAGTACAGAGAATCATTTGACCAGGCCGTGTCAGCCGCACGGAGATCCGGTCAGGCTCCCGCGCTGCCAGACAGCGCCAAAAATGATATTTTAATCGCATTGGAAATTCACCGTCAGGAGTTGGAAATCGACGGCGAACTGGATGACTGGGTCAAGGAATGTGTGTCTCTGCAAAGACAGCTGCGGTCAGAGTGGCAGATGGACGCTGATCGCTCCCAGCAGGCAGCGCCGGCAATGGAGGGTATGAGTTTATGAGGAACAAATTTAGAGAAAACCCCTGCACTCTGGAGGATTATGGCGGTACTGGCATGACGATAGGAGGAATCACCTAATGAAAGACCTTGTTCAATGTACGGTTTCCCGTAATGATTTCCAGCGGTGGCTGGACTGGGGAAACGCGCCTTTGACAATCTGCACGGGCGAGAAAGCCGTCACGATGCTCCTCAAAATTGAAAAGAGGCCTGTTGACTATCTGTACCAGACTGCCGTGGAAGCAGATGGCTGTATCTCCTGGAAAAACGGCCTGACGTTTTGCGGTGTACACGACATCGGAAAAAAGACACTGTATCTGACGAAGGGCCTGTCAACTATTCTTACAGACGGGCAGGCCCCGTTTGCGGCCAGGGCCATCCCCTCTATGGTGGATGAAATATGCGCCAAAATCAATCAGCGCGTGGAGGAGATCATCGCGAATGACCGGAGCAACCTCCCCACACAGATAGTCTCCAGCGGACAAGCGAAGCGCGATCTTCAGTATTATCAGGACTACGGCGCCAAAGAAACGGTAATCTGCCAAATTTTTGCCAACCAGGCGCCAGATGGGCAGTTCCACAGCGACTATATTCTGAATGAACTGCCGGAGGCCGCTTTTATGGCCTGGCTCCAGGACCCGGAGGGCTTCATTGAGACAGAGGCGGAGCAATATATAAAAATAAATCAGGAGAAATTTCTCCTGCAATTTCTGAAAGATGACGCTCTGTTAGCGGAATATCAGGCGCTGATGCAGGATACCGAAAATCCCATCCACCGAATGAAAGCCATCACAGAGGCGTTAAAAGCCAGCGGCGCTAAAACGGTGACCGTTACGGTTGAGAAAGATGGCATGGAACTGACTTTCAAGACGGCGGCAAACTCCCTGACAGGCCATAGGAATTATTACAGCACCTATGATATCCCCGCACAGGATCGCCGTGAGTTTGAGCGGCTGTTTGGCCGCAGCGCCAATTACAGTGCGGAGGACATCATCCGAATCACCTACGGAAAAAAGACGCTCTATGAGGCTCCGCCTATCCAGGCTGAGGATATGGCGGAACGTATTGAAATGGGAGGAATGCAGCTTGGATAACAGAGAACAGACATCGCCGGTCCGGTGTGAGAACACGCGACGTTATACCATTGATGAACTGCTGGCTCGGATAGAGCCGCAGTACCGGGAGTACAAAGCCGCCATTCGCAAATGCATCGCCGGCCTGACAGACCATGCCGCCCAGCTTGCCGCACAGGGTCAGGAAGAGCAGCTGCCCACATTCCGCAGACTGATCACAGATATGGCTGAGTTCTGGGGGCTGACTGATGATGACACGCCCAAGGGATACCGGGAGATGACGGAGCAAATCGGCAGTACATTTGACCAGGCGGTATCCGCCGCCAGAGACTCCAGCGGCGCACCTGAGCTGAGTGCGCAGACAAAAACGGATATCCTGAATGGACTGCGGCTGTATGCCGAGGAGATGATGGACTGCGGGGATCTGGAGCAGTGGATCTCTGAGTGTGATGCGCTCTCATCCCAGCTGCAAAGGGACTGGAGAATGGAAGCATCCTCTCCTCAGCCGCTGCAGGCCGGTATGGAAATGAGCAAGTCCGATTTCTGGGAGCTGATCGCCGGGGCAAAGAAAGAATGCGGTCAGAATATGGGCTCATCCATCAATTGGCTAACCAGTCAGCTCATTGCCCGCGGCCCCCAGCAGACACAGGACTTCACCTATATCATGGACGGATACATGAGTTTATCATATCAGTATGGACTGTGGACCGCTGCCTCTCTGATGTGTGAAAACGGCTGCTCAGACGACAGTTTCATCGACTTCCGCGCATGGCTCATCGCCCAGGGCGAGGAAATCTACCTGGCCGCGTTGGCCGATCCGGACTCTCTGGCCGATGTGGAAGCCTATGGAGGCTGCCAGTTTGAGGAATTACTCTACACTGGAAACGAAACGATGAAGCATTTGACCGGCAAGGACGCCTATGAAAACACGGACCCGGACGCATACAAAGCACTGGTAGCCGCGTTAAAAAAAGATATCGTCTATGGCGAAGGTGTCAACTATCCTTACGAATGGGATGAGATCGAGGCGTATTTTCCTCGCCTGTGCGAAAAATACCTGGAACCGGGCGCTGTGGAGTTTCATCTGAAGTCTCATCACACAATGTGGTTCTCCGACTGTCCTGACATTCAAAAGGCCCGTGAGGGCGGGCCCCCGCAGAGGAACGGGCCGCAAACTGATATAAAAATGGAGGGAATGTAAATGGACCGGATACCAAAAGAATGGCTGGATTTTCTGCGGGAACAGTTTCCAGTGGGCAGCCGGATCAAGCTCCGCGAGATGAAAGACGACCCCCACCCGGTGGAGCCGGGGAGCATGGGGACGCTGAAGGGCATCGACGACGCCGGCCACTTTCTGGTGAACTGGGACAGTGGCCGCAGCCTGAACCTGGTGCTGGGGGCGGACAGCTTCTCTGTCCTGCCCCCGCCCCTCCAGACGCTGAAGCTGTACGCCCCCATGACCGCGGAACTCTTTGAACCCGATGAATACGGCGGAATGGATGAGGATGGTACTCCTTTGGACGGGCGGGATCTTCGCCACTACGCGGACAGCATCCTGGCCGCCCTGATCCGGGAACGGATGCCGGAAGAAGCGGAGCGCGGCATTATGCACTGGTACGGCAAAGATGATGCCGTGGATCGCAAGGTCCGCTCTGCTCTCTTCACTACAGAGGAACGGGAAGGCCGGCTCTGGGCGGTAGTGGAGTGCAAGGCAGCAGAAGCGCTGACCCCTGTGGAACTGGACACTTTGACTGATTATCTGAGCGGGCAGATGTCTGATGGCTGGGGCGAGGGCTTTGAGCAGCGTGATATTGGCATCGGAGATGGCTGTGAGCTGTATGTCCACCTGTGGCAGAGCAAGAACTGGAGCATCATGCCGGAGCAGGACCGCTTCGATCCCCACTTCTCTGAGCGGCTCCCGGATATGTGCTTCTCTGTCCTGCCGGAGGATGACTCCCTGATCTGCATTACCAGAGGCGCCGGCTATCAGGTGTCGGAGAACAGCAGTGAGAAACCCGGTCTGAACCGGCACATAGCGGACTACCGCAATCAATGCCGCGGAATCAGCAAGGCTCAAGAGCAGGCCATGCTGGGCGGCTGCCTGCGTGGCTGGGACTCCCCCGCTGCTGATCCCAGGCACTACATCCAGGAACAGGCGCTGATGAAAAAAGCGGCTTCTGAACAGAAGTTGGCGGAGGGACTGCCGGAACTGTGCTTTTCCGTCCTGCCCAGCACTGGGGCACTCATCTGTATCAAACGGGGCGAGAGCGGCTATTACCCCTCGGACTGGGATACCGGCGTCCCCGCCCGGAACCGGGAGCTGGCGGACTACAACAACCAGCGTCTCGGCGTCACCGGCGCCCAGCGGCTGGCAATGGAGGCCGGGTCTATGCATGGCTGGGACTGCCCTGCCGCTGATCCCAGGACCTATGAGCAGACCCTCCAGTCCCCCACCGATATGGAGGCTGGAGCGCCGATGGGAGGGATGACTCTTGGATAAGGTATTCCATATCCGCACATTCAGCAGCCCCAACGGAGCCTATCAGGAAGTGGAGCTGGATCTGCCAGCCACGGATTACGAACTTCTCGACGCAATGGAACAGCTCCGGCTGGAGGACGGAAAGCACCCATATCTGGAGTTCCATGCTGTCGAGGAATACGACTACTTGAACGAGCGCATTCAGGAGACAGACATCTTCCCGCTCAATGCCCTGGCCAAGCGGTTGGCAGAGCTGGACACGCGAGGTATGGCCGTCTTCGAGGGGCTGGTCTGCATGGATATTCAGAAAGGCGTGGAAACGATCCCCATTGGCAGCCTGATCGACTACGCCTACAGCGGGGAATGCTGCCATGTGTTGGAGGATGCCGTGACCGATGAGGAACTGGGCAGGTTCCTTGTGGAGAACGGGTTTATCCCGGAAACAGACGCCATTCCGGACGCCACGCTTGAGCTGCTGGACTACGCGCAGATTGGGAAGAATCATCGGGAGGCGGAGGGCAGTACATTTACCGGCTTCGGCTATGTGGAGCGGCACAGCGAACCGCGTCAGATTTACAAAACCCTGGATCTTACGCCGAAAAAGCCCGCATACACCATCCTGGCTGAGACATATGACGGAAACCGGGTGGAGTTCCCATACCCGGCCAACGCTCCCATGGGGACGGAGCCGGTGCGCTGTGTGGACTGCACCGCGCCGTCACTCATCGGTCTGACCAGTGGAATGGAAACTGTGGACCTGCTGGCCCGCAGACTGGCAGGGCTGGAGCCGAAGGCACTGACCGCTTACAAGGCCCTGCTGGAAGCCACAGATTGCAAGGACATCCTGAGCGCCGGGGCGCTCATGGACTCGCTGGACAACTATGTCTTCTCCCCCCAGTACAGCTCCCCCATCGAAGTGGCGAAGGGGGAGCTTTCTCTTATCCTCTGTGAGCCGGACGCGGCGACACTCGCCCCACACCTGAATCTATACCAGTACGGACAGGCGCTGATCGAAAAGTGCGACGGCGTTCTGACTCCCTATGGCCTGATTGAGCCACGGGGTCCCCACATGAGCCCAGCGGAGCGGGTCATGTGGGGAGCGGAAGAGCAAGGGAGTGAACGGAGTTTTCGCCTTCAGGCGGAAACGGAGGTGAACGGACTTTGCGATGACGCTGGACAGCCTGTCCAGGGTATGGAAGAAAGCCCTCAGCAGGGCGGAATGGAGATGATGTGATGATGAATGATTTCAAAGAATTCCTGGAACTGCCCGGTACGCCCCAGGAACAGGAGTGGTTGAAGGAGCAGCTGGAGACGTTAAGCGTCCGGGAGAGCTACGCCCTCGCCGCCGTCTCGATGGGGTATCCACCCGAAAAGGCGGCTGACGCCATCAACAGTATTTTGCACCTGCCCGACTGTACGCTCCATCCAGCTGGGAGCTATGAGGATTTGGGCAAGTACAGCCAGAAAGGAGCGGCCAACCTGCCGGAGGACGTCCTGCCCTATGTGGATTTTGGTCACATCGGGCAGAAGTTTGAGGATGAGCACCCCGGACTGTTCATCGGAGGCTATTATGTGGAATATCCGAAAAGGGCAGCAGAACCAGCTTACTCCGGAAAGAACGCGTTTTTGCCGGAGGACAGCGATTGGAGCGTCAAGCTGAAGCTGGCCTCCCCTGCGGTCCCCGAGGGCGTGTGGCTCCGTCTGCCGGGATATGACGGCAAAATGGCGGAGGACGCGGACGAGGTCGTGCTGGCACTGGACGAGCTGCGGGTCAAGTCTCTGGAGGACTGCACTCTGCTGGAAGCCCGGTGTATTCTCCCCGAGGCCGGAGACCTTACGAAGCAGTATTCCAGCATTACCGATCTGGTTCGGGATGGGGATAATCTCGGCTATGTTCTGGCTGAGCAGGGCCAGGGCAAAGCGCACTGGCTGGACAAGTTTGCCGCCGCTTTGGAGTATGAAGACTGCCGTACCCTGAAATTTGCCCTGGACATCGCGCAGAACCTCCACTGCTACGAGTGGGTACCCCGTGACGGTGTAAAGGAATTTGCCGCAAACAACTTGCGCACCTATCATGTACCGGAGGAGCTGATCCAGTCCGGTAATATTGATCTGGACGCCTATGCGGAAGATCTGCTGGAGAGTTCCGGATACATGGAGGCCGGCAGTGAAACCGGCTATCTGACGCGCAACGGCAAGGAATTTGTCCGTGATTTTACTGCCCCGGCCCAGCAGGATGTGCTGAAAGCCGTCCCCATGCTGGAGAAGATGTCCAGCCAGGCCGCCCCGGAGGATGCTGCCGCAGCCAGAGCCGCCATTGCGGAGGCTCTGGCTGGGCGCGGCAAATGCGGCCTCCGGCAGCTCCAGGCGGCGATGGAATCGGAGGACTGTGCCAGTCTGGAGGAGGCGGTGGAGATCGCCGGCCGCCTGGACAGCTATGAGTTTGTAGAGATCGGCAGCTTCCGGGAGAAGGCAGAGAAAGAACTGCTGGAGAAGGGCCTGGACAAAAAGGTGATCGACCGCTGCGTCGACTTCACCGCCTACGCCGCCCTGACCCACGAGTTCGAGAGCATCTACAGCTCCAGAAATACTGGACTGTATGTCCGCCGAAACGGGGCCATGTCCCGGCCTGAGCAGGGCATGACCATGCAGTGAAAGGAAGAGGTAAATTGTTACTGATCGAGCCTGGAAAGCCCCGTGTGCGGCATTTTATCATGGGGCACATGCGAAACCCCGGATCGCCGCTCTCAAGAAAACTCCAGTCCTGTCCCGCGCTGGCCTGTATTGCCGGAAATATCCCTCCGAAAAAACTCAAGGGCTGGAACTTTTCAGATGAGTTCTATCACGCGCGATTCAAGGAGATACGGCTTTGTCTGCACGGACTCATCGGACATGGGGCCTGTCTCGCCGCTCATGGCAGCGGTGAACAACTCCCTGCCCTGCGGGATTTTATCTGCGGTCTTGCAGCATTTTGGCCTGACCCCTTCGAAGAGGACGATGATCCAGTGGTGCGGGAAGAACACTATGGCGCCCTCTTTGATGATGCGGTATCCGCCGCCCAAAACGGAGTAGATATGCCGGAACTGAGTGAGGGCAGGAAAGAAAATATTATTATCGGGCTGGAGAACTATATCATTGACTTGGCAGGCCAGTTCTCCGAAATCAATCAGGAAGCGTTGGACAGCGGGCTTGGAGCCTGTGAGTCCATCGCGGCGGGTTTCCAGGAGATGTGGACCGATCTTGTCCACACCCGGAGAGTGGAAACCATACAAACGCCCAGCCAGGTACTCACCTGAGCAGGGCATGACCATGCAGTGACTGGACCGCCAGCGGAAAGGAGTGGTGTTCCATGGGCACAGCCCATGCCAGACAATCAAGTCAATAACAATATCAGCATCAAGGGGCCGTTTTACCGAAAGGGACAAGCGGCTCCTTCGTCGTCGCAAGCTCCATATCCCTCGCTTCCGGGCGAGGCCCGAAAGCTCGCTCATTCCGCTGCTTCTCCTCTCCCCACGGGACCCGCTTCGCTGGGCTCCCGTGGGGTTCCCGCTTGTGCTCTTTTTCGGAAAAACGGCCCCGGAAAGGAGGAATCATGGAGGATAAACAGCTGGCCGAATATCTGTGGCAGTACCATCTGGGCGAGGGCGGCGCCGCTACCAGCCGGGAACTGGAGCGGACCTTCTCCGTCCGTGGCAAGGAACTGCGGGACGCGGTCAACCGGCTCCGGCGCAGGGGCGTCCCCATCGCCAGCAGCTCCAGCGGCTACTTTTACGCCGCTGCGGAGCAGGAGGTGGGCGCCACCATTGCCCACATGACCCACCGGATCAGCGGCATTGCCGCCGCCATCCGGGGCCTGAACCGGTCGCTGGAGAAGTTCGATACCGCCCAGCTCCGCATCCCGGGAGGTGACAGCCCTTGAACAGCTTCATGAGCTGGGTCGGCGGCAAAAAGGCGCTGCGGGAGGAGATCGTTCAGCGGTTCCCGCTGTCCTATGAGCGGTACATCGAGGTGTTCGGGGGCGGCGGCTGGGTGCTGTTCCACAAGCCGCCCGGCAGGGATTTCGAGGTCTACAACGACTTCAACAGCCTCCTCGCCAATCTGTACCGCTGCGTCCGGGACAGGCATGAGGAGCTGATCGACTCCCTGCGGTATGTCCTCAATTCCCGTGAGGACTTCGAACTGATCAAACAGGCGCTGGCGAGGGATAATGTGAATTTGCCAGAAGGGCAAAGAGAGGACGCTCTGGGGCGCAGCCCCGCCAGCGATGTGCAGAAAGCGTCCTGGTTCTATCAAATCATCCGCTACAGCTACGCCTCCGCCCTCACCAGCTACGGCAGCCAGCCCCACGATATGCGGGCCAACTTCCCCCTTATTGAGCAGGCCCACCGGCGTCTGAAGGATGTGGTGGTGGAGAACAAGGACTTTGAGAAGCTCATCCGGCAGTACGACCGCCCGGTGAGCCTCTTTTACTGCGATCCCCCCTACCACGCCACAGAGGGGTACTACCAGAACATCGGGGAGGACGGATTCACAGAGAAGGACCACATCCGCCTGCGGGACGCCCTTCTGTCCATTGAGGGGAAGTTCCTGCTCTCCTACAACGACGACGCCTTTGTCCGGGAGCTGTACGACGCTCCCGGCATCCAGATCGAGGCGGTGACCCGGCTGAACAACATCAAGCAGCGGTACGACCCCAACTGCCAGTTTGCCGAGGTGTTCATCGCCAACTACGACATGACCGAGCGGCAGCGTGCCGCCACACAGCTGAACCTGTTTGATTTCGGGCAGGAAATTTAATCAGAAAACGGAGGAATATCACATGAAATTCATCAAAGAGATCACACCCAAGGGCCTCCTGCTTCCAGTGACCGCCGCACGGCTGGCCGGGTTCAACGCCGGCGACAAGGTGGAGTACCACACCCTGGATGGGGCCATGCTGGTGCTGAAAGGGCGGATGACCGCCCCGGAGCTGCTGGCCGTTGTCCAACAGCTCACGAGCACGTCGGCCCAGCTGCTCCACCACCTGTCGGAGGTCTGCGGCCCCTGTGAGAACTGTGATAAGGACAGCTGCCCCTACAACGACTTCGAGGAGGAAGCCGTTCAGGTGAACGAGTATCTGCGGGAGGCCGCCGGCATCCCCGATGGGGCCAAGCTGTGCGCCGAGGTGGACGAGGAGGCCCACACCATCACGGTTCTGGCGGCGGAACACCGCTATGACCTGCGGGACCTTCCGGCGGATCTGCTGGAGACCTTCATGGTGGTGGGCGCCTGCCTGGGCAGGCTGGAGGAGCATCTGATCGCGGAGGATACCGTCTATGGCGGCTGATTTTCCCTATTTGTATCCCTACTCCCGCACCGACGCCCGAGACCTTAAACAAACGCAGATGCACGAGGACAGCTTTCGGGTGAATGTGGACTGCGCCAGAGCCATCGAGCAGGCTGTCCGGGATCATTTCAACGCGGCGGACGAGTCGCTGGCCGAGGGCTGCGCCCAGTCTGTGCTGGAACAGTTCGGCTTTAAGCGTGTAAACTTCGTTCTCGCCAACTCCCTGCAGGAGTTCCGCGAGTCGGCCTGCAAGTATCTGGTCAGCGAGGAGACCTATCGGTGGGGCAGGAAAACCTTTGTTCCCCAGGACGGCCAATATAACCGCTGCTACGCGGTGGATACCGCCGCGGGACTGCTGGAGTCGTTCATCGGACAGGCCAGGGACGCATACCAGGCGCTGGGGCTGTTCGGCCTGGAACACTGTGCGGGTAACCCGCTGGAGCAGGACTACAAGGGCAAAGTGCTGGTGATGCGTCCCGACACGCTCCGGGAGAGCTGCTGGGACCCCCGCAATATGCTCTGGCTGGCGGAAGGCGGCTTTGGCTGTTCTCCCCACGCCAGAGGTCAGGCGGTCTACGCCACCTGCCTGGGCGACGGCGAAAAGACCCGCTGGAACCGCTCCGACTTCGCTGGCGTTCTGGATGAGCAGTATCTGCCGGACTGGGCGCGGGAGAAGCTGGAGGAGCTTCGCACTCCCCAGCAGGAACAGGACACTGGGCCCGCCATGGGCGGTATGACCATGGAGTAATTCCATTTTACCAAAAATTTTTTAGGAGGAACCGACAATGAAACAGGCCCCTGACCCGACCCTCACATCTCAGCGGGAGACCCTCCCCATGCAGGTGGATGTGAAAATCCACTCCCTCCACGCCAGCGGTCCCGTCCTGGCGGACGCCTCCGTCAACCTGAACGGGTGCTTCGCTATCCGGGGCGTCAAGGTGGTGGAGGGCAGCAACGGCCCCTTCGTCTCCATGCCCAGCTACAAGGGCAGGGACGGCTATAAGGACATCTGCTTTCCCTGTACGAAGGAGTTCCACCAGCAGTTCCATCAGGCAGTGCTGGACGCCTATCAGCAGACTCTGGCTCAGATCCCACAGCGCCAGCAGGAGGGCCAGAGCCAGGATGCTCCGCCCGACCCGGAAATGAAAATGTAGAGGAGGAAACGACGATGAAGAAATTGACCGCAGTCTGCGCCCTGGTATTGGCGCTGACTATGGCCCTTGCTCCCGCCGCTCACGCGGCGGAGTGGGCGGGGGTACCCCATGCGAGCCCAGCAACGCGGGTCGCATGGGGAACAGAGGAGCAAGGGAGCGAGCATAGTTTTCGCCGTCAGGCGGAAACGGAGCAGAGCGGACTTTGCGACGATGTGGTCTGCTACCCCAGCTCCGTCACCCAGAGTGAGGACGGAACTGAGATCCGCAAGTTCTACGATCTGTCCCCGGAGGACGATCCCACCGGCATCCCCCGCTCGGACTTCGAGCAGGACGGATACCACTACACCCTGGTGGATCTGCTCAAGCAGGAACTTCCGGAGCATGAGAGCCGCCAGCACACCGAGACGGTGACGCTGGACAGTAAAAACAAGGATATGGCCTCTGTGCTGGCTCTGCTGCCCCAGGAGAAGGCGTTCATCACCGACGACGGCCTTGCCGGGACGCTGACCCTGCGGCTGGATACGGTGCAGGTGGAGGTGGCCGGCTACGGCAGCTCCACCAGGCAGGTCTCCGCCACCCGGACCTATCCCAATCTGGCGGGACAGGACACCCAGTACATCCCCAAGACCGTGGATGAGAACGGCAGAACCATGACCTTGCAGGACGTCTCCTGGCAGACGGATAACACCGGCGATCTGGACGGCTACGCTATGGGCGACCGGTACACCGCCGTGGCCACCTACTCCGGCACCGCGACCAGCAGCTATGTCACCGGCTATACGGTGACGGCAAAATATGTGGGTACCGTCAGTAAGATCGCGCTGGACCGCGTCCGGTACGTGGCGGTCTTCGAGGGGACGGAAATCAAGCCCGTACTCTCCATTCCGGAACCCATTGATCCCGATATTGACCCGGACAAAACCGCCTCAAATGGCGGTTTTCAATTTAACTGGGCCTATGTCCTGGTTCCACTGGGCGCTGTGGTCCTCGCCGGAGGCGGCGTGGGCGCGGCGCTGTTTTTGAAGAAGCGGCATGAAGCCGGAGAGGAGAGTGCGTAATGGAGAAAAGAAGATTCCTGACAACTATTCTGGCAGTCTGTATGCTGCTGGCCCTGGCGGTCCCGGCCTTCGCGCTGGAATACACCTTCGATGAGGATGAGCAGTCCGGCTACGGCAAGCCCACCTCTGTGGACCCGGTGGTGACGGCGGACGGCGGCGCGCAGAAGAACGAGGACGTGAGCAAGAACGCCGCCATCATCCCGCCCAGTTTCGGGACGCCCACCAGCAACACCCTCAACACCGGCGAGTATCTGACCCCGAATCTGGTTCCCAGCGCCATGCCTGCTACCGGCGCAACGGTCAACGGTGATTTCGTAGTCGTTTTCCCACCTGATATGAGCGGCCTGTCCGCTGAGTCTGTGCCGGCCGATCTCGCTGCCGGGAGTACCATGGTCCCCGGAAGCGCGGATGTGACGGTGACTGTGCCGGAATCCACCAGCTCCGGCTATACCGAAGTCACGGACGATCTCTATTACAAAGACGGCTCTCTTGGTACGCTGGAGATCCCCGCCATCGGCCTGACCGTTGACATCTTCGAAGGTACAGACGCCGCCACCCTGAAGCGGGGCGCGGGCCACTTCGAGGATACCAGCATCTGGGACGGCAATGTAGGGTTCGCGGCCCACAACCGGGGGGCAAATTCCTACTTTGGGAAAATTCACACCCTGGAGCTGGGTGACAGGATCACCCTTACCACTAGGCTGGGGACCCGCACCTACGAGGTGACAAGCGTCTCCAAGGTCAGCGAGACGGACCGCAGCGCCCTCGCCGCCTCCCAGTCCAACGTGATCACCCTTTACACCTGCGTCCGGGATGAGCGGGACTTCCGCTGGTGCGTCACGGGAGCGGAAATTGTGTAAACTGCTTCGCTTGGGCGGCTTTTCTTCTCTATAGGTTTGCAGATGTTCCGCTAGACTTATAATCGTTTCTCCGGTATTGTAGTAGTTACAGAAGGACAAACCATTACAATACAAGGAGGAACGATCATGAGCAGAAGAAAAGAGATCGCCCTGGTAACGGCGGGCATCCTGGCTGGGATCGCTGTCAGTGGTCCCGCGACACAGGCGGCAGCGGGACTCATGGCCAACCCCAGCAGCCAGCGGTTTTATGTCAATGAGCAGCGCATACCCCTGGAAGCCTATGAGATCAACGGCAGCAACTACGTCAAGCTCCGGGACATCGGGCAGGCGGTAGGCTTCGGCATCTCCTACGATGCCGAAACCAACACCGTAACCATCCACCCGGACGAACCCTACGAAATGGAGGTGAACGCCCCTGCATCAACCACACCAACCAGCCAGACCGCCCCCTCCGCACTCGACAAAAATGCGGACGGCTCCATCAATATCCCCCAGGACGGTTCGCCGTACATCCCCCAGGCAGGCGATGTGATCCGCTGTGATGACGGGACCAACTACACCATCACGGACGTAAGCCGGTACGACAAGAATTACTTCGCGGACGGCCCGGTAGGTCCGCTTCCAGAAGCCACCTGCGACTGGAGCCAGTTCGACCAGCCGGAGCTGCCTAAAGCGGAAGTCCGGAGGTTCAACGATCCAGACGGAGATTACATTTTCATCCGCAACCTGTATGAAACACGCCGAATGCTCTACAGTCTCTACAACGCCATGGGAGAGGATGAGTGGATCATGCAGAGCGGCAGCCCGCGAATGCGAGGGGATGGAACCCCCTGGGTACACATCCACCTGACGCTCCCGGAGGATAAGATCGGCGCCCCCTTCTGGCCCTGGCGGGAGGAGGCGGTACC
>OFGI01000687.1_pt1 | contig 19648 bp, 15 predicted proteins | sample 1521751 | NCBI WGS metagenome assembly OFGI01 (sample SAMEA3504115, study PRJEB24116) | mouse gut metagenome | biome: mouse gut; feature: mouse-associated habitat; material: faeces | place: Denmark | collected 2011
GCGTGACGACGTCGGCCTGGATGTCGGCGGGCGCGGCGGAGGCGGGGTACTCCTTCTTGAAACGGAGCTTGCCGTTTACCGACACGGGGTATTCGAACGAGCTCTCGGCGAGGTATTTCTCGTCGCATGCGGGGTAGGGTGCGTCGCACACGGTCGTCGTGTGGCCCAGGCGGTGCCAGAGCTCCTCGGCGATGTGGGGCGCGAAAGGCGCGATGAGGATCGTGAGCGGTTCGAGCACCGCGCGTTTGTTGCATTCGCCCAGTTCGTTGAGGCAGATCATGAAGGCGGCGACCGAGGTGTTGAACGAGAAGTTCTCGATGTCCTCGTTCACCTTGCGGATGGTTTTGTGCAGCGTCTTGAGCTCCTTGTCCGTGGCGGGCTCGTCGCTCACGGCGAAAGCGCCTCCGCGGTCGAAGAAGCGGCTCCAGAAGCGGCGCAGGAACTTGTGTACGCCGTCGATGCCGTTCGTGTCCCACGGTTTCGACTGTTCGAGCGGTCCGAGGAACATTTCGTACATGCGGAGCGTGTCGGCGCCGTAGCGCTCGACGATCCGGTCGGGATTCACGACGTTGTACATCGACTTCGACATCTTCTCGATGCCCCAGCCGCAGACATAACGCCCGTCTTCGAGGATGAACTCGGCGTCGGCGAACTCGGGTCGCCAACGGCGGAAAGCCTCCGTATCGAGAATGTCGTTGCGGACGATATTGACATCGACATGAATCTCCTGAGTCTTGTACTGCTCCTTCAAGTTGAGCGACACGAACCGGTTGGTGCCCACGATGCGGTAGACGAAGTTGGAGCGTCCCTGTATCATACCCTGATTGACCAGCTTGCGGAACGGCTCCGGCTCGCAGACATGTCCCAGATCGTAGAGGAACATATTCCAAAAGCGCGAGTACATAAGGTGACCGGTCGCATGCTCGATACCTCCAACATAGAGATCGACGTTGCGCCAGTACTCGTCGGCACGGCGGCCGACAAGGGCCTCGCCGTTGCGGGGGTCCATGTATCGCAGATAGTAGGCCGACGAGCCTGCGAAGCCCGGCATCGTCGACAGCTCGTAGGGATAGCCCTCGGGCGTGTGCCAGCCCTCGACGCGCGCCAGAGGCGGCTCGCCCTCGGCCGTGGGGCCGAAGTTGTCGATCGCGGGCAGCGTCAGCGGCAGCTTATCGAGCGGCAGCACGTGTGCCACGTCGTCCTTATAGTATATCGGAAACGGCTCGCCCCAGTAGCGCTGGCGCGAGAAAATGGCGTCGCGCAGGCGGTAGTTGACAAGGCGTTTGCCCAACCCGCGGCGCTCGATCTCGGCGAACATGTATTCGATAGCCTCCTTTACATCCATGCCGTCGAGCATGTCGGAGTTGATGAGTCTGCCCGACTTGGCGTCGTACGACTCCTTCTCGATATCGCCGCCCTCGACCACCGGCACGATCTCCAAACCGAAGTGGCGCGCGAAGGCGTAGTCGCGCGAGTCGTGCGCAGGCACGGCCATAATGGCGCCGGTACCGTATCCGGCAAGTACATAGTCCGAGATATAGATCGGGATGCGGCGGCCGGTAAAGGGGTTTACGGCATACGAACCCGTAGCCACGCCGCTCACGCGCCGCGTCTGGGCGATACGCTCACGCTCCGAGCGCAGCTTCGATTGGGCGACGTACTGCTCGACGTCTGCGCGGGCGGCATTGGTCGTCAGCTCGCCGACCCACTCGTGCTCGGGTGCGATGACCATGAACGTCACGCCGTAGATAGTATCGGGACGCGTCGTGAAGACCTCCAACTTACGCTCCGAGCCCTCTATATCGAAGAATACCTGCGCACCGACCGAGCGGCCGATCCAGTTGCGCTGTATCTCTTTCAGAGAATCGCTCCATTCGAGCGTATCCAAGCCGTCGAGCATGCGCTGTGCGTATGCCGTCACGCGCAGCTGCCACTGCTTCATGCGCTTCTGTACCACGGGATAACCGCCGCGCACCGACAGTCCGTCCTTAACCTCGTCGTTGGCCAGCACCGTGCCCAGCGCCTCGCACCAGTTGACCTGCGTGTCGGCACGGAACGCCAGACGCCAGTTCTGCAACGCCTGCTCCCTCTCGCGCTCATCCATAGCAGCCCACTCGGCCGCCGTGAACGAGAGTGCCGCCGTCTGCGCCGCATCGAGCCCCTCGGTGCCGTGCGCCTCCAAATGCGCAACGAGCTTCCCGATAGGCTCGGCACGCTGCACGGTGTTGTCGTAGTAGTGGCCGAACATCTCGGCAAAGGCCCACTGCGTCCAGCGGTAGTACTCGGGATCGCACGTGCGCACCTCGCGGCGCCAGTCGAAGCTGAAACCGATCTTGTCGAGCTGCTCGCGGTAGCGGGCTATGTTCTGCTCGGTGGTCAGGGCGGGGTGCTGGCCGGTCTGTATGGCATACTGCTCGGCCGGCAGACCGAACGCGTCGTAGCCCATAGGGTGCAGCACGTTGAAGCCCGACTGTCGTTTGTAACGCGAATAGATGTCTGATGCGATATAACCGAGCGGATGACCGACATGCAGCCCCGCACCCGACGGATAGGGAAACATGTCCAGAACATAGAACTTGGGGCGCGACTCGTCGACCTCGACGTTGTAGGTGCCCTCCTCGCGCCAGCGGCGCTGCCACTCCGACTCGATCCGCTTGAAATTGTACTCCATATATGATCGAATGTTTTGTTTGCGTAAAATGCGACAAATAACTCACAAAGTTACGATTTTTTGCCGACATTGCAACTTTCGCCGCCAACTATCCGTTCCCGCCGTCCAGGAGGGCTAAGCGCGGCGCACCGAGAGCCTGTAACCGACATTGCGCACCGAGACGATCTCGATGCGGCGGTCGGCAGCCAGACGGTGCCTAAGACGCGTGACGTAGACATTGAGGCTGCGCTGGGCATAGTAGCTGTCGTCGCCCCAGATCTCGCCCAGGATACGCGAATTTTCGACGATGCCGTCGCCGCCCTCGACGAGCATGGCCAGTATGGCCGCCTCGCGCGCCGAGAGCTTGGTGCGCTCCTGCCCGCGGCTGAGCATCCACCGCTCGGCATCGAAGGTGTAGTCGCCCACGGCATATACCCTCCCGGCCGGCCGGCGGCCTTCGCGCCGCCTCAGAAGCGCCTCGATACGCGCCAGCAGCTCGTTCATGGCGAAGGGCTTGCGCAGATAGTCGTCGCCGCCCGAGGCGAAACCCTCGACCACATCGTCCGACGACGAGCGCGCCGACAGAAAGAGTATCGGCACCTCGCGGTCGACGGAGCGTATGCGGCGCGTCAGGCGGAAGCCGTCGCTGCGCGGCATCATCACGTCGGTCACGACCAGCGCCGGCCGCAGCTCTGAGAACATGGCCAGCCCGCGCTCCCCGTCGGGCGCCGAGGCGGCGTCGTATCCCGACTGACGCAGCGCGTCGCACACTATGCGGGCGAGCATCGGCTCGTCCTCGACAACCAGAATCAAAGGTCTATTCGTCTCGTCCATAACGCGGTAGTTTTACTGTGAATATCGATCCGCCCCCATGCGCGCCGCCGGCCTCGACGCTGCCGCCGTGGCGCGCTACGGCCGTGGCGACGAAGTAGAGCCCCAGACCGTAGCCCCTGGTATCGTGTCTGTCGCCGCGCGGGATGCGGTAGAACTTCTCGAATATGCGGCGCCGGTCGCGCTGCGGGATGCCGCAGCCGTCGTCCCGGATACGTATCGTCACGATGCCGTTCCCGACCGACGCCCCGATGCCTATATTCGGTTCTCGGGACGAATACTTGACGGCGTTGTCGATAAGGTTGGACAGAATGCCCGTAAGCAGAAACCTGTCGGCCGCCACCGCAGCATCCTGCCCGACGTCGACATGCCACGCGATGCGCTTCGAGGCGTACTTCATATTCATCTCGCGCATCAGAGAGTCGACAAGCGGTCCGAGGCGGCACTCGGTCAGCTGCAACGGCGCCCGTCCGCCCTCGTCGAGCGACGCCTGCAATATCTGCTCTACCATTTGCGAGAGCGACGAGAGCTGCGACAGCACCATGTCGAGATACTCCCCGCGCACAGCGTCGTCGCGCGCCATGTCGGGCATGCTGCGCAGCGCGTCGCACGAGGCGTATGCCACGGCTATGGGCGTCTTCAACTCGTGGGTGATGTTATGCGTCAGATCGCGCCGCATCATTTCGAGGCTCTTGGCGCGGAACAGAGTGTGCAGAATATAGAGGAACGTAGCCGCAAGCAGCACGACGATGCCGGCCGAGGCGAGCAGTATCCACCGCATGCCGCCGAAGATCATCGGCCGCGGGTTGTCGACCGACAGACGCAGCACGAGCGGACAGGCCTGACGATCGAACCGCACAGGGTCGGTAAGCGCCGGCGCATCGGCGCTGCGCATGACGGCCACGGATTCGGCCCCGGCGGCCGCGAGCACCTCGATACAGAAGCCCAGATCGATACCGGCAGACGAAAACTCGTCGTCAACGGCTGCGGCGAGGCGGTCGAGCATGCCGGGCGTAAGACGGCTGCTGCCGTCGGACGCGGGTGCGAGAGTGCCGTGACGGTAGATCATCGAGTCGAATATGTCGCTCACGCGGCGCAGCAGCGAGGTGCGCTGGTCGTCGTACATGCGCCAGACCCACCACGCCTCGACGGCCGTCAGCACCGACATCGATAAGACGGCCAATATGAATACCGCTCGGAAACGCGACTTTTTCATCATCCTGAATCTTTTACGACAAAGATACAAATTTTCCGCCTCATGCGCCCGGCGTGCGGCAGGGACGTCGAGGGTTTTAACATTATTTAACATTTCGGTTAACACTCTTTAACCCGCATCGCTTCGCCGTAAGACGAATATTGCATAGCTTTGCAACAACAAAAAACCTAAATCGACACGATTATGAAAACACTGAGAATTTTGATCGCCGTCGCAGCAGCAGCCATGACGCTCACGGCCGCCACGGCACAACAGACCGAACCGAAAATCATCATTGTCAAGGGGGGGGGCAGCGCTGACGCGACTGCGGCCGAGGCGCAGAGGATGGCGCCCGACGCACTCGTAATACAAAATTGCAGCGGCGAGGCTCCCGCGCCTCAATCGCAGAAGTTCCTCTGCATAGTCGACGGCAAGGCGATCGACGATCTGTCGACGATAGACGCCGGCAGCATCGAGTCGATGACGATATTGAAAGACCCGGACGCGCTGCGCGAGTACGAGCATCTGGGCGACACGAGCAACGGCGTGGTCGTCATCGAGCTCAAAGACCGGCAGGCGGACGAAGTGTATGACAATGTCGAGCAGATGCCGACCTTCCTCGGCGGCAATATCGAGACGTTCCGGCAGTGGCTCATGCAGCAGATACGCTACCCGGCCGAAGCGATAGAGGCGGGTATCGGCGGCACCGTATTGATAAAGTTCATCATAGGCACCGACGGCAGCATCGAGCCGTCGACGCTCGAAATAATGCGTTCGCCCCACGAGATCCTCTCATCCGAGGTCATACGCGTCATGAAGCTCTCGCCGCGCTGGGAGCCGGGACGAAACGACGGCAAGGCCGTGCGCACGACGCATATGGTTCCCGTCTCGTTCAGGACTTCGGCCTCGTTCGGCACTTCGGACGGCAAGACGACCGCCGGCCAGACGACAGTCGTCAAGAAGAACAGCGCCGAAGAGATCGTAGTCATAGGATTCAAGGATTGAAGCGCATGCGTCGCGCCGAAGGCAGCGCCGAAGGCAGCGCCGAAGGCAGCGCCGAACCCGTCCGGACTCCGCCCGTGACGAGACCATATCGACAAAGTAAAACCATAAGCCGAATATAATTCGCCATGCGGGGCGGGCACATCAGTGTCCGTCCCGTATCGCATGCCGCCGCGCCGAGCGCCGCCGCAGCCCCTGCCCGCCGCAAGTCGGCACGCAGCGTGCACCGGCCGGAAAGGGCATGCGGTAAAAAATTTCGGGAAAAATTGCATTGTTATAAAATTAACACGTATATTTGTAATCGGTAAGCGCAGCCTGTCGGCGACAGGGTTGCGCATTGTCTGTGCAAACATGAATTTTTAACAAGATAAACAATCGAAACTATGGCAAATGTACCTGCTGGATTGAAGTACTCTAACGACCACGAGTGGTGCCGTGTAGAGGGAGATGTAGCCGTTATCGGCATTACCGATTTCGCACAGAGCGAGTTGGGCGACATCGTGTTCGTCGACGTTCCCACCGTGGGCGAGACGCTTGCAGCAAACGAAGTATTCGGCTCGATCGAGGCCGTCAAGACCGTCAGCGACGCCTTCCTGCCCGTGGGCGGCGAGGTCATCGAGTTCAACGAGGCTGTCGAGGCCGATCCGTCGCTGGTCAACCGCGACGCATACGGCGAGGGCTGGCTCGTAAAGGTCAGGATGAGCGATCCGGCCGAGGCCGACGCACTGCTCGACGCTGCGGCATACGAGGCTCTGATAGGATAAGAAAAGGATTCAACAATAAATAAAGAAACCAATGTCAAAAGTTACTGTTATAGGCGCCGGCGCAGTAGGTGCGACGTGTGCCAACGTTCTGGCATGCCGCGAGGTAGCCAGCGAGGTAGTGCTGATCGATATCAAGCAGGGACTCTCTGAGGGCAAGATGCTCGATATGTTCCAGGCATCGGCCACCATGGATTTCAAGACCAAGCTCACGGGTGTTACCAACGACTACAAGCAGACGGCCGGCTCGGATGTCGTCGTCGTGACGTCGGGTATACCGCGCAAGCCGGGCATGACGCGCGAGGAGCTTATCGGCACCAACGCCAATATCGTCCGCAGCGTCGTAGGCGAGGCTCTGAAATATTCGCCCCGCGCGATATTCATCATCGTATCGAACCCTATGGATACCATGACCTACCTCACGCATAAGGCCACCGGCCTGCCCAAGAGCCGCATCATCGGCATGGGCGGCGCGCTCGACTCGTCGCGTTTCCGCTGCTACCTGTCGAAGGCTTCGGGCTGCCACATTCAGGATATCGAGGGTATGGTTATCGGCGGTCACGGCGACACGACGATGATCCCGCTCGCATCGAAGGCCTCGATCAAGGGCGTTCCGGCCGAGAAGTTCATCTCTAAGAAGAAGATGGCGCAGGTCGTTGCCGACACTATGGTTGGCGGCGCTACGCTCACGGGTCTTCTGGGCACTTCGGCGTGGTATGCACCCGGCGCGGCGGCAGCTTCGGTCGTGGAGTCGATCCTCAAAGACGAGAAGCGCATCATCCCGTGCAGCTGCATGCTCGACGGCGAGTACGGCCAGAGCGACATCTGCATCGGCGTACCGGCCGTAATCGGCCGCAAGGGTATCGAGAAGATCGTTCCGATCGACCTTACCAAGGAGGAGCAGAGCAAGTTCGAGGCTTCGGCCGAGGCTGTGCGCAAGGTCAACGGCCTGCTCACGCTCTAAACCCTCACGCATAAGACGCCGCGGCGTCTACCCTATCATCGTGGCAGACGGGCAGTACTCTATGTACGCCCCGTCTGCCACGGTTTCTTTCCGCCGAGAAGCATGATGCGCCTTTCCGGCGGCGACAAGCATTCTCAGTCGACTACAATTTGTAGCCAACTCGCTGCCGTCTTTTTTAAGGCGTGTTCAGTACGCTCCAATATTTGCGAGGATCGGGGCTGTCGGCCATAACTGCCACCACATCAACGATAGAACAATACCATTTCCGGGGCTGGTCGTGCCGCACGGTGCGCACATTGCGCCGCCCGAAAAGCTACATGACTTGCTTCCGGGTCAAGATTGTTTCTCGATTTGGCTGTTGTAGAAAGCGATGCGTTCGCGACATACCTTTTCGACGACCTCTTTCAAATGTTCGATTTTGGGTATAAGATAATCGACATCATCTTGAACCACAACAAACTCATCATTATAGCGGGCATCTACATAAGCCCTGCATAATTGGTCGAAAACATATTTTTCTCGTACGGTTTTGCGAGGAAATATATCGGCCAATTCATTCGTATGCGACTTACATTTATCCAATAAAAATTCAAGATCGTGCTCTTTATTCCTATAAAGAATATACGCCAATGGAATGGCCTTTAATAGATATTCCGTTGCTTGATGCAGAAAAAAAGCGCATTCTACATACTCTTTATCCCGATAATCTATCCGAGCATGATATAGAAACCGCTCCGCCTTTTTCAGGGTTCTTTTATAGTAGTCCTCAGCCATGCGTTTGATCTCCGAAAAATTCAGTTCTCGGGGAGTCGCAAGTTTACATTCGCCTGAGTCATAGAGTATGATACCCTCGTTAACGGCATCGACATAGAAATAACGCCCCTCGGACAGTGCGTTGTTCAATTTGGAAATACTCTCGCTTACGAGCTGCACTTTTGTGATATCATTCTCGTGCTTCCCGTCGGCGAATCTGCTGCGAATACGTGCCTCGACAGTTCCCTCTCTTTCGCCCAGTCGCTTTCTGGTTATTACCATTATATCGTAATCGCTATGATACTCGGTAATTTCTCCGTTTGGCGCGAGTCGGATATCATGTATTACATAAGTATTTTTGGCATAGCTTCCATACAGGATAATCAACATTACATCCTGTATCTCCTCGCGGATCAGTCCGACCAGTCGGCGAAGATCGTTTTGGATATGTTCGGGCAAAAAGTCTATCGAGCTCTTCATATCCACAAAATTATGAAGATTTTTCCAAAAACACATGTTCGAGAGTTGTATAATGAATAAATATCCCTATATTTGTTTATCTATTTTGAAAATGTATCATGCGACATTGGTTGTATTGGAGCGACATAAGTCGTTCGGGAACAAATTATCGCAATTACGATGCAAATGACAAATAGAATTATCGACTCGGCATAGCCGACGGACATAACATCATAAAGGGTAAACAACTCTTTATACCTCATTGCGAACTTGGAGACCTCCTCGGAGGATGTTTGACAGGGTATAATAGTTGTCAGTCCTTGTTATGTCCTATCCGTATATACGGATAGGGCTAACTTGGGCGCAGGACAGCTTCAACTTCGGGTATTCCACGACCTGCAATGAGGGGCTGCTAATGCGCCCCTTTTTTATTTCCGCCGGTCGCATCTATATTCCGCTTGTTTACCCCGCATTCCGCCCCTCGCATATATCTTCGACGAAGCTCGTATAGGCATGTGCGGGGACGGATATCGCACAACAGGCGATTAGCTTTTATTACGAAGGAAATCTGGTAATGTCCGCCCCGCCGCCGAACGGGCGGCGGGATATTCGACGCGGACAGACTCCCGTCGCCGCAATGCCGGCCGAATCGGACGCAGAGCGTAGCCCCTGCCCCAGCAGCAGACCGGCGGCACGGCGCAGAGGGAGAGGAGTGAAGTAAAGTAAAGTGAATCGCCGACATATCGAGACCCGATTCGAATGAGGGATATATGTATGCTTTGACGCAAGCAGCGGCAGCTGCACGATAGCCCGCAGCAGGCAGTGCAGCCACCGGAGGTGCGCACCGGAAACCTTACTTTGATCCGACGCGATTCAACGATGAAACTGTCGCGGCAACCGAGTATTTCCGTTTGCGCACCTCGTTTTTTTGCAAGGCGCCGACATTATTACAAGTAGTTCGGCGGAAATCAAATAAATTCTTGCTATATTCGCATAACAGAGCGGCAAGCGCCGACGGATGATACCGGGCATAATAGCAACTTTCACAGACAAAAGTTGTATATAAATAAGAGGCAACAACCGATATAACACCTGCCGAAATATGAAAAAATTGTTCTTTATTACACTATGTATGCTGTCGCTCGCAGCGTTGCGGTCGTGCGGCAAAACAGACGACCCCACACCCAAGAAGCCCGCAGGATATCCCGAAACGGGGCCTGTGGCCGACGGCCGCATAAGCATCGACCGAGAGACGAGCACCGCGATACGGTTTGCGTACTGCATGATTTTGGGCAGCTGCACCGATGATCCGCAGAGCAGCGAGGCGGAATACATAAACGAGTTCGCGCTGTTCGCCGAGTCGATGTTCCTGCGCCCCGACCATGGGAGTTACCCGCAATGGCCTGCCGAGGCGCGCTTGCGATATTACCACAAGGTCGACACGCAGACGGGCGAGACCTCAACGGAGCGCATAGATATAAGTCTGGCGCAAGCGCCGTTCGACAAGATGAATCTGAGCATAGAGACAGCCGGCGGCAGGATGAGCATGTCGGAGGATATAGCGGAGGTCGTCGAGCTGACACGGCGCGATGGCCAGAGGCATATATACGAGCCGTGGCGGTACGATCCAGAGTACGGGTTTTGGAGCGAATACCGCGACATAGAGCTGGCGGTGAACTTGCGGCTGACGGACGGCCACAACGTAAAGATAGAGTGCCGGGGAGAGGCACTCGATATAATGCTCTATTGAGAGCCGGCAGAGGCGACCGGCCGTGCGACCAAGGGTCGTGCGGCCATGCAGTCGTGCGCGAGAAACCGGCCATGCGAGAGAAACTGACCATGCGAGAAAACCGGTCATACGAGAGAAACCGGCCATGCGCAAAAAAAAGAAAAGCAGGACTTGTTCGGTCCTGCTTCGATTTGTAGTGGATAGGGGATTCGAACCCCTATGTCGTGCGTGAGAGGCACGTATCCTAGCCCTTAGATGAATCCACCTCAATGATCGTGATGCAAAGGTAAGACATTTTTTTTAATCTCCAAAATTATTTGCAAAAAAATTGCAAAAGATCTCGACTGACCGTTTTTTTATATACCTTTACGGTATGAGTTTTTCGGTCTCCGAAGCCCGCAGAAAGCGTATCGGAGCCGAAAAAAGGGTATGAACATGAATATCAAATTGAGGAGTATGAAACGCATTGTCATGATGAGCGCAGTGGCGGCGGCATTGCTTGCCGCGGGCTGCGACAGAGGCGAAAAGACCGTAGCACCGTCGATCGAGACCGTCGAGTTCAGCGCCGAGGCGGCCGAGCCGTCGCCCTATACGGTCACGGCAGCATATTGCCGCATAACGAATGCCGACGACAGCACCGTATTGACGGCTATCGAGCGCGCCAACCGCGAACGCATCTTCGGAGCCGAGGCCACGGCCGATCTGCAAGCCGACTTCGACGCTATGGTCGAGCGGCTGGCGGGCGAATACGTATGTTGCGACGAGGAGCTGTCACACAGCTTTACATACCAGTTCTCGGCATTGCAGAATTGCGAAACCACGCGCGGCGGGACAATACTCTGCTACCAGACATCATACTATATATATACGGGCGGCGCGCACGGGCTCGGATCGGTCGAGTACGACTGCTACGATCTGACCACCGGACAGCGCTACGAGTTCGGATATCTGGGCGAGGACGAGTGGGCGCCCGCCGTGCGGCAGCTTATCTCGGAGCGCCTCAATGCCGAATACGGCGAGGAGCTGTTCGGGACCACGCCCGAAACGGCATACATGCCCTCGGCGGTAAGGATTACCGACACGGGACTGCTGCTCGAATACCAGCCGTACGAAGTGGCGCCCTACTGCGTCGGCATCGTCGGCATCGAGCTGACCGACGACCAGATCGCCGCAACGGGTGCGCCGCTTATCTGGATCGACGAGAAATAGCCGGCCGCACGGGCTGAGGTTGCAGGCAAGGATGTATTGTAGCTGCGGCGGCCGGTTTGCAGCGGCGGTTGGGTTGCAGCTGCGGCAGCGATTGCGATCGGTTTGCACTCGGATTGTATTTGCGTCCCGCGAAGCCGCGAGTGGCTTCGGTGTGCAGAGAGGCAGGTACAGCGTCCGGGGCATTCGGAACGCTGCGTGAATGGCGGGCATGCGGGACGCTGCGCGGCGAGTACTGAGCGGCCAAAACCCACGGCCTGAACGTTCGGGGAGCGGCGTGGCGAGAGGATTATAACGGCTCACGTGCCCGGGCGTATAATTACCGGTGTTCGGCTGCGACAGAGTGCCGAGCAGCGGGACAATCCCGGAAAACAATACCATTTCGAACAACGACAAAAACTACACCCCTGCCGAAAAGGATTTCGGCAGGGGTGTAGCAATATCTCCGACATTAAATCGTATTATGTGTCGCAATATTTAGTTTCTGCACAAATCGCCCACAAAATACATCGTGGTTTGATAAGGTAATCGATATTACAAATCTTCTCCATTGGCGCGATTGTATTCGTTGTCGTAGAACATAGTAATATAGTATTTATCATAAAGGTCGGAGATCATAAACCATACGGATTTATTTGTCAATTCGGCCATACGCTCCATGGTCATCTTCACGATATCCGATACTATATTTTTTGTCGTATCGCTTAGTTTTAGTTCATTTTCTGAATCAGACAAGACAATAGACATAATCTCTAATCCTAAATATTCTTCATAAGAATTTGCTAATTCCTGTTCGGTATATTTCGAGGAGAGGACAGATTTCATCTCCGCCCGCATGACATCCAATTGCTCTTCTGTATATTTAGACGAAAGGGCAGATAAAAACTCTTCTTGTAGTATTTCCTTATTCGGCATTTGATAAAAAGCGGCTTCATAGCGTTTCTTATGTATGCGGATCTCGTATGAAATATCCTCGTCATCGGGTATAGGGTTATTTTTATTCAATAGCGGTGTGTAATTAGGATTGTTCTCGAACTGGTCGCATAACCGGTTGAACCTTATCTGGATCGACCTTTCACCAACACAGTTGGCATCGCAAACCATAATACGGCTGACCTTGTTATTGGTAGTTGCCACATATATTTCAACTTTTGCTCCGTTAAACTCGCCTGTCAACCTGTCGTTAGGTTGATCATAAGCATAACCTTTGGCTTTGAGCTGTCGGATCATCTCCGACTTAGTACCGTCGACAGGAATGCCGAGGAACTTTGTGACATCGTTTTGCGCATATGCCGACATAGCCAACATGAGCAGCATTGCAATGGATAGCAGTTTTTTCATGGTTGCAGTATGGTGCCCCTCAGTGCCGTGAGAGCGATTTATACACAGAAGCGTGGCACTGCAATGCTACGTCTCAGTTTGAAGGTCGTAGGAAACCCGTATATACAGATGTAGTGATAGCAGCCCACGCTATACGCGTGAGAACCACTATGCTATCTTTGTATATACTATTGAAAATTTCCTACGTTTTCAAACTACAAGATAAGCATAACGCCTCTTTTATTTTATGTTGTGGATCAATCAAATCAATCCAGTTACAAAAATAGTAAAAATAGATTTCCGATCTACATTGTCGATATATTTTCTATTGATACATTACTAAAATTACCAAGAAACTAAAAATAGAAAATGCAGGTAGAATCATTCACACCACAACCTACACCTATAATAAACAAACGATAATTACTTGTAAAGACTCTCTATCGCGGCGGATATGCCCTCCTCGTCGTAGCCGCACAGGCCGTAGAGCTCGGCAGGGGTGCCGTGCTCTACGAATTTGTCGTCGATGCCGAGCATGCGAACCTCGGGGTGCAGCCCCTTGCGCGCCAGCGACGCTATGACGGCCTCGCCCACGCCTCCGCGCAGGATGCCGTCCTCGACGGTAACGATACGGTCGAAACGGCGTCCGATGCTCTCTATAAGCTCCTCGTCGAGCGGCTTGACGTACCTCAACGAATACACCGCAACGCTGCGCGACGACATTTCGGCTGCACGCAGCGCCCTGCCGCACATCGTGCCGACGGCTATAACGGCCACGTCGCGGCCGTCGCGCAGCATCTCGCCGCGCCCCGGCTCCAACATCTCGAATGGGGTATCGCGCCACTCGACGCCCTCGCCCGTGCCGCGCGGATAGCGGATCACGCTCGGGGTATCGGTGTGCAGCGCCGTGTACATCATCTGCCTTAGCTCCCACTCGTTGCGCGGTGCGGCGATAGTAAGGCCGGGCACGCAGCCGAAGTAGGCGAGATCGAACGCACCGTGGTGCGTGGCGCCGTCCTCGCCGACGAGGCCGCCGCGGTCGATGCACATCACAACGGGCAGGCGCTGCAACGCCACGTCGTGGATGACATTATCGTAGGCACGCTGCATGAAGGACGAATATATATTGCAGAACGGACGCATGCCCGACGCAGCCAGTCCGGCCGAGAACGTCACGGCATGTCCCTCGGCTATGCCCACGTCGAAACAGCGCTCGGGCATCTCGCGCATCATGATATTCATCGAACAGCCCGACGGCATGGCCGGAGTGATGCCCACCACGCGCGCATCGATGCGCGCCAGATCGAGCAGCGTCTGTCCGAAGACATCCTGATATCGTGCCGCGCCGTGCGCCGAGGCGATCCGCACACCGGTCTTGGGGTCGAAGCGTCCCGGAGCATGCCATGTCGACTGGTCGCTCTCGGCAGGGGTATAACCCTTGCCCTTCACCGTCTTGATATGCAGCAGCTTGGGACCCTTGATGCGTTTCAAGTTGCGCAGCGTGCGCACCAATTCGGCGATGTCGTGGCCGTCGATCTGTCCGAAATATCTGAAATCGAGGCTCTCGAACAGATTGCTGTTCTGCAACAGCCCCTGCTTGACGGCATTGCCCGTCTTCTGCATCATGCGCAACAGAGGCGGCACCTTGCCCAGCACGCGCCAAAGCCTGTTCTTGAAGCGGTTGTACGACGACGAGGTGGAGACCCTCACGAGATAACGTTCGAGCGCTCCGGTGGCCTTGTCGATGGCCATGTTGTTGTCGTTGAGTATGACCAGGATATCGCTGCGCGGACATGCGCCGGCGTTGTTGAGCCCCTCGAAAGCCAGTCCGCCTGTCATAGCGCCGTCGCCTATGACGGCCACCACGCTGCGCTTCTCGCCCCTCAGATCGGCGGCCTTGGCCATGCCGAACGCAGCCGAGATGCTGACCGACGAGTGTCCCGCGCCGAAGGCGTCGTACTCGCTCTCGGCCATGCGCGGAAAGCCGCTGATGCCGCCCAGCTTGCGGTTCGACAGAAACGCATCGCGACGTGCGGTAATTATCTTGTGGGCGTATGCCTGATGTCCGACATCCCACACTATCTTGTCGTCGGGCGTATCGTATACGTAGTGGAGAGCCACCGTGAGCTCAACGACGCCGAGGCTCGAAGCCAGATGACCCGGGTTGCGCGAACAGCACTCGACGATATAGCGTCTCAGCTCGGCGCAATAGTCGCCCAGTTGCGCCACGGTCAGCCTTTTCAGATCGGCCGGTGTATCGACCGCATATAGATATTTGTACTCTGCACAAGACATGATTCGACAAATATATAAAATAATCGCAACAGCGCATCGGCCGCCGCAGAATAATTTAACAAATACGATACAAACGATCCGAATTAGCGATTTTTTAGTATCTTCGCACAAATAATACGAATCGTATGCAATATCATAGAATCCTGCTCAAACTCAGCGGCGAGTCGTTGCAGGGCGACCGCGGCTTCGGACTCTCGACGGAGGTGCTCTCGTCGTATGCCGAACAGATAAAACGTGTACAGTCGACCGGCGTCGAGATCGGAATAGTGATCGGCGGCGGCAACATATTCCGCGGCTTGCAGGGCGCAGGGCGCGGCTTCGACCGCGTCAAGGGCGACCAGATGGGCATGCTCGCCACCATAATCAACTCTCTGGCGTTGCAGTCGGCGTTGGAGAGCGCAGGCGTAAAGGCCAAGGTGCTGACATCGATACGCATGGAGCCTATCGGCGAATACTACTCCAAGGCGCGTGCCTTGGAACTGCTGCAACAGGGATATGTCGTAATCATAGGCGGCGGCACGTCGAACCCCTACTTCTCGACCGATACGGCATCGGCTTTGCGTGGTATCGAGATCGAGGCCGAGGTAATGTTCAAGGGGACGCGCGTGGACGGCATATACACGGCCGACCCCGAGAAAGATCCCGCGGCCGAGCGCTTCGACCGCATCACGTTCGACGAGGTCATCGACCGACGATTGAAGGTCATGGACCAGACCGCATTCACGCTCTGCCGCGAGAACGGACTGGACATCATCGTATTCGACATGGACACGGAGGGCAATCTCGAACGCGTGCTGGCGGGCGAGCGCATAGGAACGCTTGTCACACAATAAAAAACTATCGAACAATGGCTATTCGCAGAAGACGTAAACGCGGCAGCACGATACAGCTGCTACTGATGCTCGTATTGCTCATCGCAATCGTGATAATGATAATCCTCTGGCCCACGCCGGCAGGCGCTTCGGCCGCGGCGCAGCGCCCGACCGAGCAGGCCGACCGCGCGATAATAGAGTCGACGCTGGTGCGCGCGGGAGACATGGCGCCCGATTTCCGCGTCGAGATGCTCGACGGCGAGCGCATAGTCCTCTCGTCGCTGCGCGGCAAGGTCGTGCTGCTCAACTTCTGGGCTACATGGTGCCCGCCCTGCCGCGAGGAGCTGTCGCACGTGCAGGCGGAGATCCTCGACCGCTTCGCGGGCAAGGATTTCGTCATGCTGCCCGTATCGCGCGGCGAGAGACGCGAGACGGTCGAGCGCTTCATCGATAAGACGGGCTATACATTCCCCGTCGGCCTGGATGCCGACCAGTCGATATTCCGCAAGTATGCCACCAACTACATACCGCGCAACTTCCTTATCGGCGCCGACGGCCGCGTGATATACGTATCGGTAGGTTACGACGAGGCCGACTTCGGCGAGATGATACGCAAGATCGACGAAGCACTCAAATAGACAATGCAAACAACATAAACGGAAAGATGTGATTATGGATACCAAAACCATTTTAGGCGAAGCCACCGATCGCATGCAGCGTGCGATAGACCACCTCGAAGAGGAGCTGCTGAACATCCGCGCCGGCAAGGCGTCGGTCAATGTCCTCAACGGCGTTATGGTCGATTACTACGGTTCGCAGACCCCCGTGTCGGGCGTTGCGAGCGTTACCGTACCCGACGCCAAGACCGTGCTCATACAGCCGTGGGACAAGAATATGATACGCATGATCGAGAAGGCGATAATCGACTCGAATATAGGCCTCACGCCGTCGAACAACGGCGAGCAGATACGTCTGTCGATACCGCCCCTTACCGAGGAGCGCCGCCGCGAGATCGTCAAGAGCGTCCGCGCCGAGGCCGAGACGGCACGCATAAGCCTGCGCAACGCACGCCGCGATGCTGTCGAGGCGTTCAAGAAGGCGCAGAAGGAAGGCATGTCGGAGGACGAGTCCAAGGACGGCGAGGCACAGAGCCAGAAGCTGTTGGAGAAGTTCTCGAAGACGGTCGACACGGCTGTCGAGAAGAAGGAGAAAGAGGTTATGACCGTCTGATACTTGGCTGCAAGCGGCATTAGGCCGCACGCATCGAATCATCGGGGCAAACGGAACGTACGACGAGTACCGGCCGTCTGCCCCGATTTCGCTTACCCTCCGCGGCCGTCCTCGCGGCGCATGCAGGTTGCGCATGCGGAGCCGTTCTCCCAGTCCGCGTGCAGCCGCATTCAGTCAAGCGAGCCGGTCGCGAAGAGCGCGGCCGGCGTCACGTCGAGAAATTAATCGGCCACAAGCATAATATAATCGTTGAAAAAAACGTATCTTTGCCATAAGCGACAAATTCTTAAAAAACCCGTATATGAAAAAACTGTTTCTTATCCTCTCGGCCGTCGGGATCACGCTCTCGGCCGCAGCAGACGAGGGCATGTGGCTGCTGCCCTACATCAAAAAGATGAACATCAAACAGATGCGCGCCAAGGGCTGCCGTCTCTCGGCCGACGACATCTACTCGGCCGACAAGAGCTCGTTGAAGGATGCGATCGTCGTATTCGGCGGCGGCTGCACCGGCGAGATCGTTTCGCCCGACGGCCTGCTCTTTACCAACCACCACTGCGGCTATTCGTCGATCCAGCAGCTCTCGTCGGTCGACCACGACTATCTGGCCGACGGATTCTGGGCCGAGAACCGCGAGGGCGAGCTGCCCGCACCGGGTCTGAAAGTGAGATTCGTACGTCATATAATCGACGTTACGCCCGATGTCATCGGCAACATCCCGTCGATCGCCGGCGAGGATGAGTATATGACTATCGCGGAGCAGAACATCGCCGCCCTGACCAAAGAGCTCGAAGCGCAGTATCCCGGCATGGAGATCATCGTGCCGAGCTTCTTCGGCAACAACCAGTTCTTCGCATTCGTCTACGAGGTATATACCGACGTGCGTCTGGTGGGTACCCCGCCCTCGTCGATAGGCAAGTTCGGCGGCGACACGGACAACTGGATGTGGCCGCGCCACACGGGCGACTTCTCGATATTCCGCGTATATGCCGGCAAGGACAACCGTCCGGCGGCATACTCTAAGGACAACGTGCCCTACAAGGCCGAGCGCTGGCTCGACATATCGCTGAAAGGATACGACGAGGGCGACTTCGCCATGATAATGGGATTCCCCGGCTCGACGCAGCGCTACATGACCTCTTACGAGATCGACGACATGCTCGAAGTATCCAACCCGCAGCGCATATACATACGCGGCGAGCGTCAGAAGATACTGCGTTCGTTCATGGACAAGGATCAGGCGATACGCATACAGTACGCCGCCAAGTACGCTCAGTCGTCGAACTACTGGAAGAACTCGATCGGCATGTCGCGCGGCATCGAGAAACTCGACGTCCGCTCGAAGAAGCTCGCTCAGGAGGAGGCCTTCTCGGCCTGGGCTGCCGCCAACACCCTGCCCGAGGAGCGTTTCACGGAGGCTCTGCCCATGATCGAGCGTTATACCGCTCAGACACGCGACCTGTCGGCCAGAATGCAGTATGTAAGCGAGGCCATGTACGGCGCCATAGAGCTCATACGCGCCGCAGCCACGGCACAGGCGCTCGAAGGAGAGGAGTTTACCGAGAGACACCGCGAGGCATTGTCCAACTTCTACAAGGACTACAACGCCGAGGTGGACCGCGCCGTAGCCAAACGCATGCTGCGCATATTCCGCGAGAACGTATCGGAGCTGCCGTCGGTATACGCCGATGTGATCGACGCCCGCTTCGGCGGCGACTCGGACGCATACGTCGACTATCTCTACGACAACTCGAAGTTCACTTCGTTCGAGGGCTTCTGCGCCGCTATCGAAAGCAAGGAGGATATATCGGCCGACCCGGCCGTCGTGCTCGCCGCCTCGGTCGACGAGGTATATACGGCCCTCTACGCACAGCTCGCGCCGCTGCGCAAGATCTACGACGAGGGACACCGCCGCTACATAGCCGGCCTGATGCGCATGCAGCCCGACAAGGCGTGGGCGTCGGATGCCAACTTCACGCTGCGTCTTACATACGGTCAGGTATTGCCCTACAACCCTGCCGACGGCATAACCTATAAGTACTACACGACCCTCGACGGCGTAATAGCCAAGGAGGATCCGTCTAACCCCGTCGAGTTTACCGTACCCGAGCGCCTGAAAGAGCTTCACGCCGCACGCGACTACGGCCGCTATGCCGACCGCGACGGCCGTCTGCCGGTGGCCTTCCTGGCCAACTGCGACATCACGGGAGGCAACTCGGGCTCGCCCGTGCTGAACAGCCGCGGAGAGCTGATCGGTCTGGCATTCGACGGCAACTGGGAAGCCATGTCGGGCGACGTGGCCTTCGAGCCGGAGCTGCAACGCACCATAGCCGTCGACATCCGCTACGTGCTCTTTACGATCGACAAGTTCGCCGGAGCCCGCTGGCTGCTCGACGAGCTGACGATAAAGTAACGCGCACTGCGCCGCACAGCGATGCAAGGCC
>OFGI01000697.1_pt1 | contig 19317 bp, 25 predicted proteins | sample 1521751 | NCBI WGS metagenome assembly OFGI01 (sample SAMEA3504115, study PRJEB24116) | mouse gut metagenome | biome: mouse gut; feature: mouse-associated habitat; material: faeces | place: Denmark | collected 2011
GTTTCCGAAACGCTGCGCCTGCTGACCGCCGCAATCGGCGGCCATTCGGGGTCTCCCCCGCAGCAGGCGCAGGAATACGGAGAAAATACATTCTTTGATCCGGCGCAGTTTCAGGAGCTGCGTCTAAGCGCGGACGCACCCGAGTCCCGGCGCACTTCACTCCCGAGGGAGACTGCCGCTTTCATGCTTCAGCAGGCTGCTGTACCGGTTCGCTCCTCGGTAACAGAGGTACTGCAGACACCGGAGAGCGCCGGCCGCGGGGCAAGCGAATTCGGAAAGGAGCCCATTCAGAAAGGCCCGCCCTCCTATGAAGATGTTGCCGCCATAGAGGTCGCCGGGGCATATATTTCGTCCCGGGACGCGGCGCCGGTGGCCCGGAAAGAGGCAGCTGCGGAGCTGGACGTCATCCCGGCTGTTCGCCCGGCAATAAACGAGATTACTGTCTCTCCAACAGGATGTAGGGAACCGGAGGGCCGGACGCCGGAACCGGAGAGAGTGAAAGCGGAGGCGGCTGCGTGGGACGTACTGCCGTCCCCTGTTCGGACGGAGGAGCGGGCCGGGACAGCATCCCCGCTGGGCGCGGGCGTAGTGATTACTGCGGAGCCGGAGGAGCCGCAGAGCCGGTGGACCGGCATCACTGAGGAGCTGGTGACCTCCGGGCCCGCGCCTCTGACGGCGGAAGCGGTATCTCTTGCCTTTCAGCGGGACGGCAGGCGGTATGATAACGGATTTCCTTTATACTGACAGGAGGCGATGAAACATGCTGCTGACGCCTATGCGCTATAAGGACTACATCTGGCCCCATAACCCCGCCACCTACTCCATTACCTATGAGCGGCAGGTTGCGGTCCACAAGGTCCCCTTTGGCTGCTATTGTATGCAGGATCTGGGATTGGGCTGCCGGGTCATGCGGGGACAGGGTGAATTTTCCGGAAAGGATGCCTATGCTGAATTCAAGAGGCTGGCCTCCATATTTTACAGCAGCGGCCCCGGCCTTCTGATTCATCCGCTTTGGCAGATTTCCAACGCCTACTTTACCAGTTTGAAGCTGGAACAGGAGCCCCTCCCGGATTACGTCCGCTACAGCTTTGAATTCCGGGAACGGTATGATGGATACAGCGGGGAACTGGCCGCTTTGCATCCTTCCGGGCAGGCTTCGGATGCTGCCGGTGAGGATTCCGGCCGGCAGAACGCCTGCATTGTGTCCAGCGGTGACACGTTGTGGGGGATTGCCCAGCGCTGCAATGTGCCGTTGGAAAAGCTGCTCCAGGCCAATCCGGGGATCAAAAATCCCAATCTGATCCGTCCCGGAGACAGGGTGGTGATCCCATGCTGAAAATATGGCTGGAAACTTATGATGGCGGGCGGTATGAGCTGCCGGTTCTGCTGCGGTGGGACTTGGAATATACGGGAATGGTCCCCTGCGACAGCATGACAGCCGCCTGCCTGTATGATACCGGAATGGCGGATATCCTCCCAAAGGCCACCCGGTTCACCGTATGGCGGGACGGTATTGTTATGCTGAAGGGCATCGTAGATGCGTATGAGATCTCCCTTTCCAAGCAGGGACTGCTGGCAGGCATCGAGGGACGGGGCATGGCGGCGCTTCTTCTTGACAACGAGTCGGAGGCGCTGTCCTATGAAAGGGCTCCGCTCTCGGAAATTCTGGGAAATCATGTCTCCCCGTATGGGATAACCGTGGAAAAGCGGCAGGACATTTCCGGCAGCAGCTATGCCGTAGCCTCCGGATCAAGTCAATGGAAAGCGTTGCAGGGATTCACCCACCGCTTTGGCGGGTTTGATCCCTATTTTACCAAGGAGGGCACGCTGGTAATCGGACCCCTCTGGGGCAGCGGAAAAACGCTGCGCATTGATGATGCTTCACCGCTGCTGTCTCTGCGCAAGCGGGAACAGCGCTACGGTGTGATCTCAGAGGTACTGATCCAGGACAAGGCGCAGGGAATCAGCCATCCGGTAAGAAATCAAAAGTTTCTCCAGACCGGCGGGCAGCGGCGGCATGTTCTGTATATGCCCAGAAGCAGTGATGAGGACCGGCGGTATACCGGAGAATATCAGATCTCACAGTCCGCCCTGGAGCAGGTGGAAATTGAGATGGAGCTGCCTTTTTCCTTTGCCGCCATGCCAGGGGACCAGGTCAGCCTGTCGCTGAGCAGGCTGAATCTGTCTGGCCGGTTTGAGGTAGTCCGATCCCGGAACCGGATGGATGGAGACGGGGAACGGACAGAATTGACATTAAGTGAGAGGTGAGGACTATGTGGTTATCCAGAACAATTGCCGCACGTCAGCGGGCGGAGCGGGAGAGCGCCGCCGCCGACATGGGCGTGACCACTATCGGCGGCGGCAGCGCCTCTGTGATGACGAAGGGTGAGCAGCGGAATCTGGAAGTGTTTGCGCCGGGCGGCCTGATCTGGCAGCCTCAAGCGGGTGATACCGTGTTGGTCATCAAGGGCGGGACCGGCGGCCAGGAGCAGTGCGTGGTGGCAGCCAATACTGCTGCCGCTTCCCCAGAGGAGCTGGCTCCGGGAGAACTATTCCTGTACTCCTGCGGCGGAGCTTCCGTTTATTTGCGTATGGACGGCAGTATTGCCATCAAAGGGAATGCCAACGCTGAAGGCAACTGGGTGATAACGGGAGACGTTGATCTGACCGGAAAGGTAAAGATAACCGGCAGTGTGGAGTTGCAGGGGCCGGTTGCTGTCAATGGAGCGGTCACCATCAACGGAAGCCTGACCGTTAATGGACAGCCCTGCCGTCCCTGCCTCTGCGGTTGACAGGAGGAATACAGGAAATGGAACCAAGGATACAAAACGGCGACTATATCCCGGACGGGCTGGGAGGTGTGGTTCGCAGCCAGGGGGCAGACGCACTGCTGGAGCGTGTGCTGTTTCGCTTGACGGCCCGCAGAGGCGGGCTTCCTCCTCTGCCGCAGCTGGGAAGCCGGCTGTATCTGCTGGGGCGGGAACCCGCCGCCCAGCGTTTGTCCGCCGCCCGGCAGTATGTGGCGGAGGCGCTGGCGGAGGAGGCTGTTACGGTTACGGATATTGCGTTGGCACCAGCGGAGCAGGACCGCACCCGGCTGACAGTTCAGCTGGAATATCAAGGGACAGACCTTTCGGTCTCATTAGTCATCTAAGCAGGAGGTGAGCCTATGGACAAATCAATAGACGAGATCTATGAGGAAATGCTGTCTGTCTTTGGCGAAGCCAGCGGATATCTGCCCAGCGCCTCCTGTGATCTGGCCGCACGGATGTATGCGGCGGCGGCACAGATTCAGGGCTTATATTTGCAGGCGCAATGGCTGCTGGACCAAAGTTTTCCGCAGACGGCCAAAGGAGAATATCTGGAACGGCACGCGCAGCTGCGGGGCCTTAGCCGGGGAGTTGCAACCTGTGCTGCGGGCGTATTGCGGTTTGGCCTGTCCACCGCTGTAGGCAGTGATCTGACCATAAAATCCGGAACCGTCTGCATGACTGCGGCAGGAATCCGTTTCGCCACAACAGATCGGGCCGCTTTGAAGTCGGGCCTGCTTTACGTGGACGTGCCCGCCGTTGCACTGGAGCCGGGAAAGAAGGGGAACGTTGCTGCGGGTTCTGTCACCATTATGGCTGCTATGCCGGTAGGGATTACGGCTTGCACCAACCCTGCGGCGTTCAGCGGCGGTGACGATGCGGAAGACGATGAGGCGCTTCGCCGGCGGCTACTGGACAGCTACCGGCGGCTCCCTAATGGGGCAAACGCAGCATACTACGAACAGACGGCCCTGTCCTGCACTGGCGTGGCGGCAGCAGTGGCAGTTGGCCGCCCCAGAGGGGTCGGTTCCGTCGATCTCTATATTGCGACAGATGCCGGCATTCCGGACGCAACGCTGCTGGCAGAAGTCAATGCGCACTTGCAGGAGAAGCGGGAAATTTCCGTGGATTTGCAGGTACTGGCTCCCACGCCGCAAACCGTCAATATTTCCGCCGCTGTTCAGCCTGCTGTTGGGTTTACTTTTGAAGAAGCCCGTGCCGAAGCAGACGCCGCCCTTCGTGCGGCGTTCACTGGTGCGATGCTGGGCAAGAGCGTGACCCTGGCCTTTCTGGGCAACCTGCTGTATGAGCTGGACAGTATTCAAAATTACCGGTTTATTACTCCATCTGCTGACTTGACAGGCAGTCCGACGGTTCTTCCGTGTCTGGGAACGGTGGCCGTCTCGGCATGGGAGGCGTGATATGGGATACGGGGAGCATTTACGAACCTTTCTGCGTCCCTTGGGCATATACGATCTCACGCCAGGAAGTCTGAGCGGAAGCGAGTTGGATGCCCTTGGTCATGGTCTGGACGTTTTGAGCTGCCGAATGGACTATGTGGAGCGGGAGAGCGCTTTGTTTACCGCTGAAGGGGAGGGACTGAGGCGGAGAGAGACGCTTTTCGCCCGCACTCCTGTCCATTACACTACTGAACTGCGGCGGCAGGCTATTGCTGCGTTACTGCGTATCGGAGGAGATTGCTTTACCTTGTCCGATATCAACAGTACAATTTCCGGCTGTGGCATCAAGGCCCTGGCGCAGGAAAAGGAGCGGTTTGGCTATATCCGTGTCATTTTTCCGGATGTGGCCGGCATTCCTGAGGGGTTTGAGCAAATTCGGGAAATTATTTTAGATATTATCCCATGCCATTTGGAGGTGGAATTTTATTTTCGCTATCTCACATGGCAGGAATGCGAGGCGTTTCAATATACCTGGGCTGTGATCCATCAGCGGGAATATACTTGGCACGGCTTCGAATTAGCCGTTTGAAATAAAACCGGAGGCTTGATATCTGTCAAGTCTCCGGTTAGCTTTTTGCTATAAACAGCGTTACGTAAACCAGATTGTTAATTTTCAAATTTGCGACTCTACTTCCGGGAAAACTACCCAAGAACCACTTGATATCCCCAAATCTGCCAATCCAATTGTAAACTTTCTATGAAAACGCTACCAACCTGCTACCAAGCCTTCCGATGCCGCTACCAGCTGCAAACCGGTAGAAAATAACCAAATTTGTTGACATAATCTGTCCTCCTGCTACCAAACCGCAAAAATCGTCTACCAAACTTTTTTGCCGTCCCCTGAAACCCTTGCGGCGCAACGGTTTTAGGGGACGCTTTTTCGCATAAGGGGCTTGATAAAAACCGTCTTGTAAAAAAAGTACGTAACTTTTTCGAAAGATTGTGATTTTCAAGACTTTTGTCCTCAAAAAATTAGAAGGAGGAAAAATCCACTATGAGAAATCTGAAAAAGATTCTCGCAATGGTGCTGGCCCTCGTTATGAGCCTCTCGCTCATGGCTACCGCCGGCGCCGCTCAGTTCCCCGACGTGGACGACAGCAATCCTTATAAGACTGCTATCGACGTGCTGGACGAGCTGAAAGTTTTCCAGGGTTTTGAAGATGGTACCTTCAAGCCCACCGACACCCTGAACCGCGCACAGGCCGCGGTACTCGTCTACCGCATCGCCACCGGCGATGTCGAGAACAAGTACCTCGACAACTACACCTACATGCAGCAGAGCAAGTTCAACGACCTGGATGGCTACAACTGGGCAAAGGGTTACATCAACTACTGCCAGAACGCCGGTATCGTTGTCGGTACCTCTGCCACCACCTTCAACCCCGGCGCTCCCGTGACCGGCTATCAGCTGATGGTCATGCTGCTCCGGACCCTGGGCTACGGCAAGGCCGGTGAGTTCACCGATCCTAAGGGCTGGGAACTGGAGACCGCCAAGATTGCCGAGCGTGAGGGTATGCTGAAGAACGTCACCGGCGGTGACTTCGGCGCTCCCGCTCCCCGTCAGATGGTCGCCGAGATCCTCTTCCGCGGCCTGCTCCATGATACCGTGGAGTACAGCCCCCTGACTCCCGGCGGTTACACCAACTCCGGCGAAACTCTGGGCAAGCGCGAGCTGGGCCTGGAGGACATTAAGGGCGTAGTCATGGCCAATGAGTTCGCTGATCTGGAAGATGACGATACTCTGGCCGACGGCAAGACCCGTCTGGATGTGGACGGCAAGGTCTACAACCTGGACATCAAGTCCGAGCTGACCGACATCGGCGAGATCCGTCACGCCTATGTCCAGAACGGCACCAAGGTCCTCACCACTCTCGAAAACCTGAATGACAGCACTGTCAATCAGCCCGAGAACGGCAAGGGTTCCAAGGTTTCCGATCTCTCCAAGGTCAACGGCGACACCCAGTACTTCAAGAACTTCGGACCGATGGTACAGGATGAGTCCGAGTGGCGTATTGAGTATAACGTCGAGTTCAAGACTGCAACCCAGACTGGTAAAACCCCTGCGGAAGTCCAGGAGTGGTTTGAGTCAGAATACGGCGAACTGGTCAATGATGCCAAGATGAAGAAGGTTGGCGCCTATGAGTATACCAAGGCCATCAAGCCCGGCGAGAAGATTTCTGCCGCCGATCTGAAGGTCATTCGCGGTATCTTCGACTACGCTGATGGCGAGTACGATGCGAATGCAGCTGAGGCTGGCATCAACCACGGCGTTCTGGGCTCTGTCTTCGCCGGCGCCAACAGCCAGAGCAGCACCAACCGCAACAAGAACCTGGCCGTTGAGATGACCTTCAACAAGTTCAAGGCTGAGTACATCGACGGCACCTATACCACCATTTCCAGCTCCGACAACGGCGAGTGGCTGAAGACCATCGACAACAACGGCGACGGCGTTGCTGATTACGTCTTCCTGACCACCTTCGTCATGAGTACCGTCACTGGCTACAACGCCAAGACCGAGACCTATACCGTCGAATACGATGCGGACAGCAATGGTAAGGATCGTAAGGTCGAGGATACCATCAAGAAGAGCGCCATCGTTTCTGATGAGGAAGAGCTGGCCCGCGATGCCGTGATCCTGTACACCTGGATCGATGGCAAGTGCTATGTCAGCTATCCCGAGGTCGATACCAAGGCCATTGACAAGAAGGGCATCGACTACAAGAAGCAGACCATTACCTGCGGTGATACCACCTATGAGTGGTCTGGCATCGACTACGAGGCCTATCACTACTATCATGAGGTTTCCGAGGCCGTTGCCGAGGTCAATTACGACCTGTATAAGGATCACTTCGGCTATGTCCGTCTCTACAAAGAGGCTACCAAGGGCTTCGTCCTGCTGACCGATGGCTTCTATGCCACCGACCGCCGCAACGACGACACCTACAAGGCGCAGATCTGGGACGAAAACGCCAAGGAGCTTGCTGACATCGACGTAGTCGATCCTGGCTTCAACACCGCCAACAAGAATTGGTTCATCAACAGCAGCGTCGATCAGTTCGATAGCAGCTACAAGGACGATGAGGGCACCTGGGGCCGTCTGAACAGCTTTGAGGATGTGTACCGCACCGCCAACAGCAACCGTGTGGCCGGCTGCACTCCTGAGGGGAATTACGTCACCAACATTGCTATCTACGATCAGTCCGGCGAGATGTATACCCTGGGTTATGTCTCCAATGCTACCAACCGTTACTCCTACAGGACTCATGAGCTTGCCATGGATAAGGATCATTTCTCTTCCATCAAGACTGAGACCCTGTACTGCAATGACACGAACGGCGTTGGTCACAAGAACACTCCCCAGCGCATCAACACCACCAACGACACCGTGTACTACTATGTCACCTGGGATACCGATAAGCACGGCATTGCCCGCGCAGTCGATGTGGTTTCCTGGACTGGCTATAAGAACACTCCCGACGGCATTGCGCTGGACAACAAGAACGATCTGGCCTATGCTGTGACCAGCGCCTGGGAAGATCCCAGAACCACCGATGGGACAGATACTCTGCCCTATGAGATCGCCGAGATCGTGGTCATCGAGTCCGAGGTCCACGCCGCTCCCTCCGTTGTGTTCCCCGTGACCCTGTATCAGCGCCTGCTGGGCACCAACCGCGTCGGCGGCACCGGCTACGGCTATGACAGCGAGAACAAGGCTTGGGGCTACAATGATTTCGAGGGCAAGATCACTGCCCAGGATGTGAACGTCCTTTCTTATGGTGATGAGGAACTGGCTCCCGTGGACATCCATGACCTGCTGAAGTTCTATCAGATCGACCGCAACGAGAACATGTGGGAGATCACCAAGAACTTTGCCGACTATAATATCCATGCCGGCTACATCACCACCTCCTATCAGACCGACTACCGCAACTATGTCCAGGTCAACGCCGCTGAGAGTGCAAGCGATAGCGCGGGTGTGGACTACACCTTCGATCTGGAGACCCCCATCTTCAAGATCGGCTATGACAAGGATGCCGCTGCCCGTAAGGATCACCTGCTGCTCAACGGCTTCCAGCAGATTTCCGTCACCGGCGACGTGTCCAGCACCTTCTCTTCCGACGAGCTGTACTACGCTACCGATTGGGATCTGGGCGACAAGGTCATCTACATGAATGACAAGAACGATGGTTACTTTGTCATCAACGTGACCAAGAGCGCCAAGGCCCTGTGGGATAACCCCGACACGGCCGCCAGCGCCGTTGGCTACCAGCTGCTCAACCTGTGGAACAGCATCGTTGCCGATGCTGCAAAGGGTCAGGACTACACTATTACGGTGGAAAATGGTGCCGCTACCATCACCAGCTTCTCCAAGGATCTGACTCAGGTTGAGATTGGCCTTTCTGCTGCGAATGGTGAGCCCGTGAACGATCCTGATATGGTGACCGCTGACGGTGCATACATCAGCAAGGTGCCGGGCACTAGCGGCAAATGGATGCTGACCAACATCACCGGCAATGTGGTGATTACGATCACCGGCGGCAACACCAGCGAGATCATTACCGAGCTGCAGCTGGCTTATGCCGATTATCTGACCGCTACTACGAACAGCGCCAAGATTGACCGTCTGGCAACAGCTCTGGCAAATTACTACGACTCCGAGAAGCTCATGAGCAGCTCCGAGAAGGCTGTGGTTGCCTCTACTATTACTGCCTGCAACACGATCCTCGACAACTGGGCGAATAGTTTCCTGACTGCTCAGAACGCTATGACCTCCAAGTGGAAAACAATCGATGCCGCAAACGCGGAAGCTGTTAAGCTGTCCAATGCCCAGGCTGCCGCTCATACTGCCCGCGCCAAGTCTCAGGGCAGCACCTCCGGTTTCCTGTCCGACAAGATTGCTGCCGTCAAGGCTGCTTACGCCGAGGCAAAGCCTGTCTATGACGCCGCCACCGAGCTGGTTGAGAAGGCATCCCAGTACAACACCGTTCAGGTTGATACTCTCCGGCAGACGTTCATGGCTGCCTATGTCAAAGTTCTGGACCTGGATATGGACAACACTGCAGTCGCTGGAAGTCGGCCCTATGACTTGCTGAGCGCCCGAAGCGACAACAACGGCACTACGGATTGGGAGACCTACAAATGGGCCTTTGATCTGGCTGTTTCTGTCAAGAACGAGGAAAACGTGATTGTTCCTGCCATCAACAGCATAGAGCTTGATCCTCACGCTAAGCAGATGACCGGCGCCGAGCTGGATTGGAGTACTTGGGAAGATGGTTACATCACCATCAACATGCCTGCTGGCTATGATGTTAATGACCTGGTATTCGGCGATGGCCAACATGTTGGCCTCAGAAATGAAGTCAACAGCGTCGGCTTCTGGTTCGGTTCTGCTGCGTACGATGATCCCGATAATGCGCCCCCTGCCTCCGAATACACTGGAAAGTACATTGATTATGATGGTGTCAGCTTGGCTGTGCTTGAGGCTGGTACCATCACCATCGTTGGTCAGAATCACGATCCTCTGGAGATCGAAGTCAGGTTTGCCGTGTCTGATACAGCTAAGTATGCCGCGAAAATTTGGATCGGCTCCAGTTCCGGAAACATCCAGGTTGGTATCAAGGACCTCGGCGCAAACGAGTGGCTTACGATGGACAATAAGTGGATCAGTGAGAATAGTATTGGTGATGATTCCTTTACGTTCATGGTTGGTGGTAAGAAGCTGACTGCACCGTTTAACACTATTCTGGTTAACAACAGTGGTGTTGTGGCTCAGCTTGATAACCAGCAGGGTGCGACCGCTCTGCGCTATACGGTTTCGAGGGATACCCTGACCGGCAGCGGCATTGGTACTGCTAATGTTGTTATCTCTGCCGACTCCAATAGCGATACGCTTCAGCATCCCAATGGGACAGATGCAACGACCTCCTTCTGGTTCACCAATAACAGCGATTTGGACATCGTGTACTGGTATGCTATCGGGACCACTGGAACCAACTGATCTCATCAGAACGGATAAGCGTTTGCTCCTGATTTTCCGAAGCGAAATATAGTTTGGTCCCCCCAAGGGCATTGCCCTTGGGGGGACTGCTTATCGAAATGCGATGTACCGAAACGTTTTTCCTGCCCAGTTGACTGCCGGATAGGCTGTGCTGTATGCCTGGACCGAAAATCCATCGTTTTCAAACCGTACAGTGGAACCCGACACGCCGTCCAGAAACAGGGCACATTCTGCAATAGAATCCGATGCTTCAAGACTGGGATCGTACATTCTTCCGATAATCAGCGCGCTGGGCCGGAATCCCAGGGTAATTTTTTGTTCCGGCATTTTCCCTGTATAGCTGCCGGTGATGTAAGGTTTGGTGTCCAGCGCAGTATCCGCCGTATTTTGTGCAGTGCTGGCAAGGTTGTGCGCTGCATTTGCCGCCTCCAGCGCACGCCTTGCCGCTGTTGCGTTCTCATTCATCCCCTCCTCCATGTCTGCGCACATCTGATTAAAGTCGGTGCGCATGATCCGGTCCGTCTCCTCCCACTGGGGCAGGTGGTAGTTTTCTGTGTAGTTCATACATGCTTCTCCTTTTTGTTTTGATTGTCCGGTAAAAAACCGTTACACACTGGTGTGTAACGGGGGGAAAGTTCCCGTATTCTGTGCAACGGCGGATTGTACAAAAAACCGGCAATGGTACGGAAAGTACCATTGCCAAAGAGATTATTGCCTTGCAAGCTCTTCTGCTTTTGCCTCGTCCTTTTACCACAAAATTTGCCACACGGCAACCACTATGCTGCCTTTTCAGGACGCGCCGCGCAGCCGCGCTGGACAAAGCCGTCCCCATGTGCTATACTCACAAAAGAATAACGCAGGAGGTGACGGCGTGGAGCTGCGGGAGCTGCTGGGCATCCGGCCCGGCGTGACGGCGCTGGCCGGCGGCGGCGGAAAGACAACCATGATGTACACTCTCGCCGGGGAGCTGTCGGCGTGCGGGACGGTGATCTGCACCACCACCACCCATATCCTGCCGCCGGACCATCTGCCGGTACTGGAGCGCGCGGACCGGGAAGCGCTGGAACGTGCCCGCTGTATCTGCGCGGGCCGTCCTGCGGCAGGGGGCAAGCTGGCCTCTCCGGAACAGTCCATCGGAGAACTGGCCTCGATGGCGGACTATGTCCTGGTGGAGGCCGACGGCTCCCGGGGACTGCCGGTAAAGGCCCACCTGTCCCACGAGCCGGTGATCCCGGAGGAGGCGGGGCTGACGGTGGCTTTGACAGGGGCTTCCGGATTTGGCCGTCCTGTTCAGGAGGCGGTCCACCGCTGGGAGCGCTTCTGCCAGCTGACCGGCGCGGCCCCGGAGGCGCCGGTGACGGCGGAGCATCTGGCGGCAGCGCTGACGGCGGAGGGCTTCGGGGATCTGATTTTTATTAATCAGGCGGAGACGCCGGAAGAAATGGCGGAGGCCCGGCGTCTGGCGGCGCTGCTGGACCGCCCTGTCTTCGCGGGAGCTTTGAAGGGAGGCAGTTGGGAATGCTTATCGTAATACGCGGCGGCGGAGACCTGGCAACCGGGGTTGCCCTGCGGCTGTACCGCAGCGGCATGGATGTGGTCATCTGCACCACCGCCAAGACCGACGAGGAAGCCAAGGCTCTGCTGGAGCTGGTGGGCGCTCCCTTCGAGCGCTGAGAAGGAGGGTTAAAACATGGCAAAAAAGTCTATGATTCTGAAGCAGCAGGCCGAGCCCAAGTTCTCCAGCCGCAAGTATAACCGCTGCAAGATCTGCGGCCGTCCCCACGCCTATCTGCGCAACTACGGCGTGTGCCGCATCTGCTTCCGCGAGCTGGCCTACAAGGGCGAGATTCCCGGCGTGCGCAAGGCTTCCTGGTAAGCAGGCCAAATGGCGGCCACCGGGCGTGACGCCCCGGCCGCACCAGCTTCCGGAGAGGGAAGCCGGACCATTGTGTAAAACGGACGGCGAAAGGTCACCGGGAATGCCCCGGTGAAGGCCGGAAATTCACGGTGATACCTCGCCGCCTGAACAGCGCGAGCTGTAACTTCAAATGAGGAGGAAAACATTCCATGCACATCACAGATCCCATTGCGGATATGCTCACCCGCATCCGCAACGCGAACAGCGCCCGGCACGACACCGTCGACGTCCCCGCCTCCAACATGAAAAAGAGCATCGCTCAGATTCTGCTGGACGAGGGCTATATCAAGAGCTTCCAGCTCATCGACGACGGCACCCAGGGCGTTATCCGCATCACCCTGAAGTACAACGCCGGCAAGGAGAAGGTCATCTCCGGCCTTCGCCGCGTCAGCAAGCCCGGCCTGCGCGTCTACGCCGGCGCGGACGAGCTGCCTCGGGTCCTGCGGGGCTTGGGTATCGCCATCATTTCCACATCCAAGGGCGTCATGACCGATAAGGCCGCGCGGGCGGCCCACGTCGGCGGCGAAGTCCTGGCATTCATCTGGTAAGGAGGGTATTTGACATGAGTAGAATTGGCAGAATGCCCATTACCGTCCCCGCCGGTGTGGAAGTCACCGTGGCCGAGGGCAATCTGGTTACCGTCAAGGGGCCCAAGGGCACCCTGAGCAGAAAGCTCCACCCCGCCATGATCATCGAGCAGAACGGCGCGGAGATCACCGTCAAGCGCCCCTCCGACTCCAAGGAGCACCGCTCCCTCCATGGCCTGACCCGCACCCTGCTGCACAACATGGTGGTGGGCGTCCACGAGAGCTACAAGAAGGAGCTGGAGATCAACGGCGTGGGCTACCGCGCCGCCAAGGAGGGCGACAAGCTGGTGATGAACCTGGGTTACTCCCATCCCGTCACCGTCTCCGAGGTGGAGGGCATCACCATCGAGGTCCCCGGACCCAACAAGGTCGTCATCATCGGCTGCGACAAGCAGCGGGTGGGCCAGTTCGCCGCCGAGGTCCGCGAGAAGCGTCCCCCCGAGCCCTATAAGGGCAAGGGCATCAAGTACGTGGACGAGGTCATCCGCCGCAAGGTGGGCAAGACCGGCGCGAAGAAGTAAGGAGGCGAGCTGAAAAATGATTAAGAAACCCAATACCAACGCCCAGCGGCTCAAGCGCCACAAGCGCGTGCGCGCGAAGATCTCCGGCACCGCCGAGCGTCCCCGTCTGAACGTGTTCCGCAGCGAGAAGAACATCTACGCCCAGGTGATCGACGATGTAGCCGGTGTGACACTGTGTTCTGCTTCCTCCCTGAAGCTCGATAACGGCGGCAACAAGGACGCCGCCCGCGAGGTAGGCAAGGCCGTGGCCAAGGCTGCTCTGGCCAAGGGGATCGAAGAGGTCGTTTTCGACCGCGGCGGTTACCTGTATCACGGCCGTGTGGCTGAGCTGGCCGAGGGCGCCCGCGAGGGCGGCCTGAAGTTCTAAGGGAGGAGAGAGAAGATGCCTAGATTTGAAAAACCCCAGAGCGAGTATATCGAGAAGGTTGTCCACCTCAACCGCGTCAGCAAGACCGTCAAGGGCGGCCGCGTGATGAAGTTCTCCGCCCTTATGGTCGTCGGTGACGGCAAGGGCAAGGTGGGCTTCGGCCTGGGCAAGGCCGCCGAGGTCCCCGAGGCCATCCGCAAGGGGCTGGAGGACGCGAAGAAGAACATGGTGACCATCACCACGTCCGGCACCACCATTCCCCACGAGGTCATCGGCGAGTTCGGCGCCGGCCGGGTTATGCTCAAGCCCGCCGCCGAAGGTACCGGGATCATCGCCGGCGGTCCCGTCCGCGCCGTCATGGAGGCGGCCGGCATCAAGGACATCCGCGCCAAGTGCCTGCGCTCCAACAACCCCCAGAACGTGGTTGCGGCCACCTTCCAGGGCCTGCGGAGCCTGCGGGGCCCCGCTGAGGTGGCCCGCATCCGGGGCAAGAGCGTGGAAGAGATTGTTGGTTAAGGAGGGGCTGCGACATGGCAAATCTGAACATCAAGCTCGTCAAGAGCCTTAACGGCAGATTGGAAAAGCATATCGCCACTGCCAACTCCCTGGGGCTGCGGAAGATCGGTGACTCCACCGTGCAGCCCGACAATGCACAGACGCGGGGCAAGATCGCCAAGATCGGCTATCTGCTCAGCGTCCAAGAGACGAAGTAAGGAGGTACCGGATCAATGAATCTGCATGAACTGTCTCCCGCCGCCGGCTCCACCCACGTTGGGAAGCGCAAGGGCCGCGGCGCCGGTACGGGCAACGGCAAGACCGCCGGGCGCGGCCACAAGGGCCAGAAGGCCCGCTCCGGCGGCAAGGTCCGCGTGGGATTTGAGGGCGGCCAGATGCCTCTGGCCCGCCGGGTGCCCAAGCGCGGCTTCAACAACATCTTCGCCAAGCCTCTGGAGATCATCAACCTCAGCGCCCTTAACGCCTTCAACGACGGCGAGGAGGTCACCGCCGAGGTCCTGCTGGAGCGGGGCATCCTCAGCAAGTGCCCCTACGGCTACAAGGTGCTGGGCAACGGAAAGATTACAAAGAAACTCACGGTGGAAGCTTCCGCATTCTCCAAGTCCGCCCGGGAGGCAATTGAGGCGGCGGGAGGAAAGGCGGAGGTGAAATAACATGATCCAAACCATTCGCAAAGCGTGGGGTATCCCCGAGCTGCGGAAAAAGATCCTGTTTACCCTGCTGATTCTCGTCATCTACCGCGTTGGCAGCGCCATCCCCGTGCCCTACGTGAACGTGGACGCCCTGAAGTTCTATCTGGACAACATGGGCACCACCATCCTGGGCCTGTACAACGTCATGAGCGGCGGCGCCTTCGCCAGCGCGACGGTGTTCGCCATGGGCATTCAGCCCTATATCAACAGCTCCATCATCATCCAGCTGCTGACGGTGGCCATCCCCGCCCTGGAGCGCATGCAGCGCGAAGGCGGCGAGGAGGGCAAGCGGAAGATCCAGTCCATCACCCGCTACTCCACCGTGGCCATCGCGGTGCTCCAGGCCCTGGGCTACTACTTCATTATGAAGAGCCAGGGCATCCTCACCGACCAGAGCATCTGGGCCGCCCTGGTGATCATGGTCTCCTTCGTGGCCGGCTCCAGCTTCCTGATGTGGCTGGGCGAGCAGTGCAACGAGTTCGGCGTGGGCAACGGCATCTCCATGATCCTGTTCGCGGGCATCATCTCCCGCGTGCCCTCCATGATCTCCCAGATCTACAGCCAGATCGTGGCCGGGAACCTCTTCTGGCCCTGGGCCATCGTCATTGCGGTGGGCATTCTGCTGCTGGTGATCCTCATCGTGTTCGTCAGCGACGCGGAGCGCCGCATCCCCGTCCAGTACGCCAAGCGGCAGGTGGGCCGGCGGATGTACGGCGGCCAGACCAGCAACCTGCCTATGAAGGTGAACATGTCCGGCGTTCTGCCCGTCATCTTCGCCCAGTCCATCGCCAGCATCCCCGCCACCATCGGGGCCTTCCTGCCCGCGCCGGCGGAGGGGAGCTTCTGGGCGGGACTGCTCAACGCCATCGACACCAAGAGCGTGCTGTACCTGGTGATCTACTTCATCCTGATCATCGGCTTCAGCTACTTCTATGCCAGCATCCAGTTCAACCCGGTGGAGATTGCCAACAATCTCAAGCGCAACGGCGGCTTCATCCCCGGCTTCCGTCCGGGCAAGCCCACCAGCGACTTCATCGCCCGGGTCCTCAGCAAGATCACCCTCTTCGGCGCCATCTATCTGGGCGTTGTGGCGATCCTGCCCCTGCTGGCCGATAAGTTCTCCCAGATGAGCATCGGCATCGGCGGCACCTCCGTCATCATCGTGGTGGGCGTGGCCCTGGAGACGGTGCAGGCTCTGGAGAACCAGATGCTGATGCGTCAGTACAAGGGCTTCCTGGAGTAAGGAGAGAACTATGAAGCTGATTCTGTTAGGCGCCCCCGGCGCCGGCAAGGGCACCCAGGCGGAGATCCTCTGCAAGAAGCTGAACGTGCCCACCATCTCCACCGGCAACATCCTGCGGGCCGCCATCAAGGACGGCACGCCCACGGGGCTGAAGGCCAAGAGCTTCATTGACGCCGGCGCGCTGGTGCCCGACGAGGTGATCATCGGCATCGTGGACGAGCGCCTGGCCCAGGATGACTGCAAAAACGGCTATATCCTGGACGGGGTGCCCCGCACCATCGCCCAGGCCGAGGCCCTGGAGAAGGCCGGCATCACCTTCGACGCCGTCGTCTCCATTGAGATCAGTGAGGAGGAGATCCTCCGCCGTATGAGCGGCCGCCGGGTGTGCGGCGCCTGCGGCGCCAGCTATAACGTGGAGTTTCTGCCTCCCAGGACGGCGGGCATCTGCGACAACTGCGGCGGCAAGCTGATCCAGCGCAAGGATGATACGCCTGAGACGGTCCGTGAGCGCCTCAAGGTCTATCATACGGAGACAGAGCCCCTGGCGGACTTCTACGCCGCAAGGGGCCTGCTCAGGAGCGTGCAGTCCACCGACACCAAGGAGGGGACCACGCAGGCAATTCTGGCTGTACTGGGGATGTGAGCGAATGATCACCCTCAAATCAAGCCACGAGATCCAACTGATGCGCCGGGCGGGGGAAATTACCGCGGCGGCTCGCGCCTTGGCGGGAGCTATGGTAGCCCCCGGCGTAACAACCCGTGAAATTGACAGAGCAGTACACCGGTATATCAAGTCGCAGGGCGCCGTGCCCTCCTTCCTGCACTACAACGGCTTTCCCGCCAGCGTGTGCGTGTCGGTCAACGACGAGGTCATCCACGGCATTCCGGGCAATCGGGTGCTCAAAGAGGGGGACATTGTCTCCATTGACGTGGGCGCCTTCAAGGACGGATACCACGGCGACTGCGCGGCCACCTACCCCTGCGGCCGGATCTCGGAGGAGGCGGCCCGGCTCATCGAGGTGACCCGGCAGAGCTTCTTCGAGGGGCTCAGGTACGCCCGCGAGGGCTATCGGCTGCCGGATCTGTCCGGGGCCATCCAGCAGTATGTGGAGGGCCAGGGGTTCTCCGTCGTCCGCGACTATGTGGGCCACGGCATCGGCGGCAAGATGCACGAGGCGCCGGAGATTCCCAACTACGTGGAGCCCAGGGCCGGCCGGCCCCGGTTTCTGCGGGGGATGACCATCGCCGTGGAACCCATGGTCAACGCGGGCGGGTTCGGCATCAAGGTGATGCCGGACGGCTGGACGGTCAAGACAGCCGACGGGAAGCTGTCCGCGCACTATGAGAACACCATTCTGATTACAGATGGAGAGCCGGAGCTTCTGACCGACCCGGAGGCGAAAGCGGAGTAATTGGTTATGGATATTGCGCGATCAGACATTGTAAAATCGACCGCCGGCAGGGACAAGGGGAAGTTCTTCTTCGTCCTCGGGGTGGAGGAGGACTTCCTCCTGCTGGCGGACGGCAAGTCCCGGAAGCTGGAGAGCCCCAAGCGGAAAAAGCGCAAGCACACCGCGTTTCAGGCCCACAGCGGCAGCCGGGCAGCCGAGAAGATCAGAGGCGGAGAGAAGCTGAGCAACAGCGAGCTCCGCAGGGCCCTCGCCCAGTTTGGCGGGGAAGGTAATCCAGACCAGGAGGGATGAGCACTTGGCAAAATCCGATATGATCGAGGTTGAGGGCGTTGTCGTTGAAGCGCTTCCCAACACTACATTCCAGGTAGACATTGGAAATGGGCACACCATTCTGGCCCATATTTCCGGAAAACTAAGGATGAATTTCATCAGAATCTTGCCTGGTGACAAAGTCACGGTGGAGATGTCCCCCTATGACCTGACCCGTGGCCGGATTACCTGGCGTACTAAGTAGGAGGTTACACACATGAAAGTAAGACCGTCCGTGAAGCCCATGTGCGAGAAGTGCAAGATCATTCGCCGCAAGGGCCGCCTGATGGTGATCTGCGAGAACCCCAAGCATAAGCAGAGACAGGGCTGAGAAAATTTGGAGGTGCTGAACTAATGGCAAGAATTGCCGGTATTGACCTGCCCAAGGATAAACGCATCGAGATTGGGCTCACCTATATTTACGGCATTGGCAGGAAGAGTGCCAAGGACATCCTGGCGACCACGGGGATCAACCCCGACACCCGGGTGAAGGATCTGACCGAGGCGGAGGAGAGCAAGCTCCGCGAGGCCATCGACCACGGCTACACCGTGGAGGGCGATCTGCGCCGCTCCGTGGCCCTGGACATCAAGCGTCTGACCGAGATCGGCTGCTACAGGGGCATCCGCCACCGGAGAGGCCTGCCCGTCCGCGGCCAGCGCAGCAAGACCAACGCCCGCACCCGCAAGGGTCCCAAGAAGACCATTGCCAACAAGAAGAAGTAAGGAGGGAGAAAAGAAATGGCTTCACCTAAGACTGGCAAGAGAGCGATCCGCCGCCGGCGGGAAAAGAAGAACATCGAAAAGGGTCAGGTCCATATCCGTTCTTCCTTCAACAACACCATGGTGACCGTCACCGACACCCAGGGCAACGCCATCTCCTGGGCCTCCTCCGGCGGTCAGGGCTTCCGCGGCAGCAAGAAGAGCACGCCCTTCGCCGCACAGACCGCCGCCGAGGTGGCCGCCCGCGCCGCAATGGAGCACGGACTGAAGACCGTGGAGGTCTTCGTCAAGGGGCCCGGCCAGGGCCGCGAGGCCGCCATCCGGGCACTGCAGGCCGTTAGTTATACGAACGCTCGATATAGGCGGGGATAAAGCATTGCCGTACATGGATTTCGGACATGAGGAAAATCCGTTTCTCGGATGGCGCGCCATCCGCGTTTCGCTCTCCATGCACGACGTGTTCCGTACGCAGCTGAGGGCGTTGCTCCGGGCGAGCGTATTCGGCAACCTGCGGATCATGTTCCCGATGATTACGTCGGTCGGGGAGTTCCGCCGGGCCGAAACCGCCGTGCGGGAGTGCATGGCGGAGCTGGACGCGGAAAAAGCCGCTTACAATCCCGGAATCGAGCTGGGCGTGATGATCGAAACCCCCGCCGCGGTCATGGTCGCCGACCTGCTGGCCGCGGAAGCGCGGTTTTTCAGCATCGGGACCAACGACCTTACCCAGTACGTCATGGCCGCAGACCGGGGAAATCCGCGCGTGG
>OFGI01000703.1_pt1 | contig 19146 bp, 20 predicted proteins | sample 1521751 | NCBI WGS metagenome assembly OFGI01 (sample SAMEA3504115, study PRJEB24116) | mouse gut metagenome | biome: mouse gut; feature: mouse-associated habitat; material: faeces | place: Denmark | collected 2011
TTTATGACATCCACGCAGCCCCCCCGCCTCGATCTTTGTCCGGTCGTAAGCCTCCCTGTTGTTGTCTTTTTTAATAATAATAAGCGGTATCGTCTCCACCTTCTCATAAGTCGTAAAACGTTTATCGCACTCGTCGCATACCCTTCTTCTCCTGATAGAGTTATTGTCATCCGCTGGTCTGGAATCGATGACCCTTGTATTTTCATGACTGCAAAACGGACATTTCATATAGTAATCCCCCCATTCTCACTTTGGTAATCATAAATTATTATAAAATATCCGTTTTTTTCTGTCAATTATATCTTTATGTTAACTAGAATAATATCCGGCCCTATCTGGCAGATTTCATTATAACAAATACAGTAATCCGGGTCGTCGCAGAACAGATTATACAGTTTATTGCAGCTTGCCGGAATCATGATCTTTTTGATCTGTCCGGTACAATGGTCAAATTCAAAATCCGCCACTTTTCCTAATTTTCTGCAGTCTTTTATATTAATGACCTCTTTACATTTAAATTCGGAAAAAAGCATATTTCCTCCTAAGATTCTCTCTTTACACTATTATATGCCGCCTCTTTTTTTGCGTCTCATGCATGAATAATTTTCCTTGTATCTGTAAATGATTTTATTATACCGAACCAGACAAGGAGGATAAAGATGGCACAGGGTAAAGTTGAAATCTGCGGAGTAAATACATCAAAACTCCCTCTTTTAAAGCAGGCGCAAAAAGACGCGCTTTTTGTGCGTATAGAAAACGGCGATATGGAAGCCAGACAGGAATACATTGAAGGAAACTTACGTCTCGTTTTAAGCGTGATAAAACGCTTTTCTTCCAGCAATGAAAATGTGGACGATCTGTTTCAGATCGGCTGCATCGGTCTTATAAAAGCAATTGATAACTTCGATTCTTCCCTTAACGTTAAATTCAGTACTTATGCCGTTCCCATGATCATAGGCGAAATCAGGCGTTTCCTTCGGGACAACAACAGCATAAGAGTAAGCCGTTCCTTAAAGGATACCGCTTATAAAGCGATCTATACAAAAGAAGCCATGACAAAACGCAACCTGAAAGAACCGACCGTAACCGAGATCGCGGCGGAGATCGGTATCCCCAAAGAAGATATCGTCTACGCCTTAGACGCTATCCAGAGTCCCTGCAGCCTTTATGAACCGATCTTTACCGACGGCGGAGATACCCTGTATGTCATGGACCAGATCAGCGACAAAAAGAACAAAGAAGAAACATGGGTAGAGCATATCTCTTTAAGCGAGGCCATGAAAAAATTAAACGAAAGGGAAAACGAGATTATTACGCTCCGCTTTTTTGAAGGCAAAACACAGATGGAAGTGGCGGAAATGATCGGCATCTCTCAGGCGCAGGTATCCAGACTGGAAAAAAATGCCCTAAAAGTCATGCGCGCCTACTTAAGCGCATAATCGGCCACATGACCGTCTTGCCCTTACGCCTAACCGGCACGGCAGACACCAATCAGATACCCGCCGTGCCAAACGGAAGGCTTATGGGAAAAATTTCTCCGGACCGCCTTCCATCCCCTTCCCGCCTCCTCCCTGTACGCCCATTGCCTCAAGGTCAATGTGGGAAGCGTCGATCAGCATGGAAGACCCTTTTTGTTCCGAAGTCGTCGAGGGAATCCTTCCGTCAAGCTGCGCCTCTATGCTTTCCGCCCTCAGCAGAATAAACTCTTTTAAATTCCCGATTCCTTCCAGATATTCCTCATAACTATAAAACGCAGTGGCATCCTTTTTCACATAGGTATCGATCAGCGCCGTAACCGCCTCAAACGTATCGGCAAACTGTCCGTTTCCTATATAACCGTCCACGATCCTGCGAAGATATGCATGATACAACTGCCTATACTCTTCCACCTCCAGAAGCTTGGAAAATAAAGGTCTGCTTCCTTCCAATTCCCCTCCCATCGGCGTATCTATGGCTCCATTTACCGCCGTCCCCGCGTCCGAAGCCTGAAAACCGCCGAAGGCAAGGTTTAAATCCCACGGCAGTATAGTAAGCTGACCGCCCTCCTCATAAAGATAGTAATTATGCTTTAAGCTGCTGTAATAACTATCCATATTAACAATAAACGTCTGAGCCGCAAAATAACGCAGGCAGGCATCCACATCGATACAGGTTTCCAATCCGGTTCCCTCCGATAACTGTTTTAGCGCGGTTATCACACGGTTTTGATCCGCATCATCAGGAGAAAATACGGCATGGTCAAAAATCTCACGATAGCTTTCCACGGCATCATCCGTATAAACAAGATCGGCCCCGCCTCCCGTTTTGACATTTCCGCCATCCGGTCCGAATCTCCCTCCTCCTTTGTCATGCGCGCCGTCTGCTTGCGGCATTGCTTTGTCTGTCTGCGGCATTGCTTTGTCTGTCTGCGGCGCTGTTTCGTCTGCCTGAGGCATCGCTTCGTCTGTCCGCCGTTTTTCTTCGTCAGGCTTCGGGATCTTTTCCTCCGTATCGGGCATTCTGTCATCCGCCGCAGGCCTCTCATCCGGACGTATCATTCCCTCCGGCACAGAATCCCACTCTCCTCTTCCGCCGCCGTCTTTCAAACCGCCCATATCCATACTTTCCAGCTTATAAAGTTCCCCTTCCCTTGTCCCGTACACTCTTTGCACAAAAGTCTCCTCCATGGCCTCTAATGCAAGATACAATCCCCACTCTTCTCCGTTGATCGTAATATGGGCAAATGCATAATAGGGACATGCCACGTCAAGGTAGTTAAAAATATCATATGCCATATATTCTTTTACATAAGTGGCGTCGCAAAAAATATTATTCAGCACAAGCTTGTCAAGCCCCTCCAAAGACTGCCCCGAAACATAATGGTCAAACTCCACCTTAAAACTATACCTGTCCGAATCGGAAGCAGCCACCTGAGACAGACTTGTGTTTCCTTTGGTTCTGATCCCGACATTGGCATATACCGTCCCGTTCACGGTAATATCACAGAGTTTATATTCCTCCGCCAAAGGGGTTTCCAGCATTTCCTCAAAGTCCCCTTCGTCTATCTCAATTCCGATCTCCATGACCTGATACTGGTCAAATAATTTCTCATACCTGCATTCCGGCGATCCTGCAAAAACCGCAGCAAATTCCTCATCCGATGAAACATGCATGCAAACAGCGGTAAAAACCACCGTCAATGCCATCAGCGCTGCGGTCAGCATATTTATATATTTATTCGTACTCATCTATACTCCTGTCCGGCCTTTAAAAAGATAACCTTTCTGTTAAGCCCAATCCGTATATCCCCTCCTCTTAAAGATCTGTCATTATGACATATAATCCCCGTTATAACTTACTAAAACCGCGTGTTTCACTCCGGCAAGTCCGGCAATCTTGTTTACAAACATAGAATCCGCTCCTTTCAGACGTACTTCCAACGTCATTTCGATCCCCGTTTCCGACACGGTTTTGGATTTTAACACCTGCTTTTTAACGTCCTCCTGCAAACAGCCGTAAACTTCTTTTTCCGCCTCCGCATGACAGGATACGATCATAATATAAGGATGATCCGTAGGTTTTTTATTAACAAAAACGATAAGAACGATCCCAATAAACAAGGAACCGAACACCGCTAACGGCAGCAGCCCCGCCCCCAGCACGATTCCCACCGCAATAGCCCAAAAAAGATAAGCGATGTCAAGAGGTTCTTTGATCGCGGTACGGAAACGCACGATCGACAACGCGCCGACCATGCCTAACGACAAAACCACATTAGAAGTGACTGCTAAGATCACCAATGTCGCGATCAGCGTAAGAGCAACCAGCGATACGCCGAATCCCGCCGAATACATCACACCGTTAAAAGTCTTTTTGTAGACCCAAAAAATAAACAGCCCCAATACAAACGCCGCTCCCATCGCTATAACAAAATCCACTGCCTGAAAACTTCCCGCCTTTTCCAGAAAAGACGATTTAAAAATATCCTGAAAAGTCATATGATAACTAAACTCCTTTCTAAATTTACACTAACTCCCATCTGCCCGCTTTAGCGGGCATACAAATCAGGATCGTGAAATCTCCGATTTCACGCTAATTCCCATCTGCCTGCTTTAACAGACGTACTATCCATACTTTCTGCACACCGCGTACTTACTAAAAGCGTCCGCTCTTCTGTTAGGCACTCTGACCGCCTTTTCTATGATTTCTGGCAAAAAAGCGTCATATTTTACTTCTAACAGTATAGTCCCTGCTTCAGCAGGAACCGTAACGATATCTCTGTCAAACAGCCTGTCTTGATACAATCTGGTCCGTATATTGCAGTCCAAAGTTACCCTCACATTTCCCGGCTTATATATATAAGCGGTCCTTTCATAATCAACTAAACATCTGGGTTTTAAAAGCTGCCCCCGCATTTTTGCGTACAATTCCCTCTTTAGTTCGTCGTCCGATTCTCTTAAAAACCCGATATTCCCGTCACAGAGCCAAAGCGTCTCCTCTTTTGAAATCTCCCCGGTTTTCTTTTCGCAAAGTCCATGGTGTTTACTCTTTTTTTCCAGTCTGATAAATGAAGTGTCTTCGTTATAATAACGAATACGGAACTTTTCCCTGTAAGCCGTCCCGTCCAGCTTTTCCCGCAGCGCCCTATCGGAAATATTATCAAAATAAAGGCTATGTACGATATACCTGCCTTCTGCATCTGCATGGGCGTCATACCCGGCAATTTCTTTTAACCTGCTTTTTATGATCAACTGATCTTCAAATGAAATCCTGTGCTTTAATTCGTGCCGCACTTCCCTTCCTCCCTTCTTTCTATATTTTGTCGGGATACCCTGACCCGTTCTCCCAAACTTACTTAGTCAGTATATTGACTGCCTGTGACCGTTTTGTGGTAACTTTTGGGAAAATCTGTGTTTTTTTATGTAAAATCTGTGTCATGTCTACGGATTCCTCCCCTTGCCCGCTCCGATGGTCAAGGCCAAAACGGACTGGTACTCCATTTACCAAAAGTGTACCCAATTGAAAAACGGAATACGGGAAACGGAATACGGGGAAATAACAATTGCAATGCCGAATAACCAATGATATAATCCATATTATTGCCGCACATCGAAGCCATGTTTCCTATGGGATTTGTGCAGCCGTTTACAAGTATCTGCACCGAAGGAAGGAAACATACAGAAAATTCAGACCGCTAGAAGGAAGGACGAAAATATATGAAACACTGTGGAACACAAAGACTGGAATCGGAAAGGCTGGTTTTAAGAAGATTTGTAAGAGAAGATGCCGGCGCAATGTATAAGAACTGGGCGTCAGATCACGAAGTAACTAAATACTTGACATGGCCCACACATTCCAATGTTGATATTACTAAATTGGTAATCGATAGTTGGGTCAACTCCTATTCCGACGAAAAATATTATCAATGGGCAATCGTTTTAAAAGAAAACGGCGACGAGCCTATTGGTTCTATCAGCGCAGTTCATATGAATGAGGATATTTCCATGGTTCATATTGGATATTGTATCGGAAGAAACTGGTGGCATCAGGGTATCACTTCCGAAGCATTGAAAACAGTGATGGATTTCTTCTTTGAAGAAACAGACACCAATCGCATTGAAGCGCAGCACGATCCAAGAAATCTTAACTCGGGTAAAGTAATGGAAAAATGCGGCATGAAATACGAAGGAACGCTGCGGGCAGCCTGCCGAAGCAATCAGGGTATCCATGACGCCTGTTATTATGCATTATTAAAGTCTGAACGATAATTTCAAAATGATGAAGTAAAAAATCCTTTTAATGGAATCTTTATATTACTCCATTAAAAGGATTAAATTTAGCTAAAAAATAGAAGTTATCAAAACACCAAAACTCATAGTTCTTCTTTCAGCAGCGAATACATTTTCATGTACGGATCATATCCCAACTCTGCCGTCTGTCAGATTATTCTGCACCCTTTTATTGGAAAGGGCCGCCGCCGGATCTGCCGCATCCGTTCATTTCCATTTTCTTATTTTACAGATTATTTCTCCGACTCCTGATAAAGTTTCCTTTTACCGTTGTATTTTATAAAGGGCCCTACACTGACTACTTAGTGTAACAGGCCCCTTACTGATTCATTATTTGAAATTTACAAAAGCTTATATTTTAAACTGTGCCACAAGCTCTTTCACTTTATCCGCAACGGTATGTAATTCATTTGCCTCCTGAGACAGTTCTTCCATCATTGCATTCAGCTCTTGCACGGAAGCATTGGTTTCTTCTGTTGCCGCCGCATTTTCCTGCGAAATCGCGGAAAGGCTTTGGATTCCTCCTGAGATCTCCGTACTTGCTTCTTTAATGTTATCCGCCCTGCCGTTGATCTTATTGATCTCCGTAAGAGAACTATTGATACCGTCTACTACTTTACCGATCGTATCGCGGGTCTCTATTGTTCTCTCGTCCTGCTCCGCCATGATAACGTTAACTTCTTTCATCGTCTCCACTGTCTTTTCTGACTCATGGATCAAAGTACCAATGATCTCCATGATCTCTCTTGCAGAACCGTTAGACTGCTCAGCCAGCTTTTGAATGGAATCCGCTACAACGGCAAATCCTCTTCCGTGTTCTCCTGCCCTTGCCGCTTCGATAGATGCATTTAATGCTAACAGATTCGTCTCTTCGGCAATAGACGTAATCACTTCGGCTGCCTGACTGATCGCTTTTACAGATTCGTTGGTCTCTTCCGTCTGCTTGGTGATCCTCTTGACCGCTTCTCCGGTATCCTGACTGGCCTTTGATAATTCGTTCAAAGTCTTTGTCGCTTCTTCTCCGGAACGTCCCATGTCTTCCGCCTGTCTTGTCAGTTCTCCGATATTCTCCACAATACCGTCGATCATCTGCTGAACGTCTTCAATATGCCGTGCTGCCGCTTCGGTCTCTTCCGCCTGTGAATTTGCGCCCTTGGCTACATCCTCAATCGCAAGGCTGACCTCTCCGGTAGACTGACAGCTTTGTACGGACATTTCATTCATACTGCCTGCATACTGATTTACACGGGAAACTTCTCCAATGATCTCCTCGATCATTTGACGGAGCGTCAGGCATAAACGCTCTGCGCTTCTTACGATCTCACCGATCTCATCGGAACGTTTGCATGCTTTTTTATCAAAAGCTACAACCAAATTTCCATTGGTCATTTCCGTAATCGCCATAGTCGCGCTCTTAACGGCTTTTGCCATTCCGGCTGCAAAAAAGACTATGATGCCGAGCGCCAGAAGAAGCATGATAATGGCTGCAACAGCAATCGCAGAAAGGTTGGAACTGATTATCGCCTCTATACTTGCACTTGGAGCGCCTACAAATATCATACCACAGACCGTTCCATCCGGATTGTTGAGCGGTGAGTAATAGGCATAGTAATTGCTGCCATTGATCTGCAGATTGGTATCAAAATAAGTTTCTCCTCCCAAAACTTTATTCGCTACCTTTTCATTTGCTTTTGTCCCGATCACCCTCTCGCCATTCTCGTCCTTTAATGTAGTCATGATCCGGGTATCGCCGTAGAATATAGTAAGCTCTACGCTTTCGTGTTCTTTTACGGTGTCAAGGGCACCCATAAGAAAAGTCAGATCCAAACGCCCTTTCTGTAAAGATCCCGCCTCGCTTAAAGAAAATTCGCCGCTGTATGCCGACTCTAAAAGGTTCTCCAGCATACTTGCCGTTTTTGCAAGTCCGCTCTTATTTTCCGCCTCCAACGATTTCTCCAATGTGGTGAGCGATATGACTAACAATACCAGCATACCGATCAAAAGCGGCACGCCTCCCATAGCTATCATTCGTACGACAAAATTAAACTTTACGCCGTTTTTCATTGTACCTTACTCCCTCTCTTCGTTTTTTGTCATTTGTTTACATTCTTTCCGGCGCTGAAAATCCCAGTAATTCAATACAGGTCTCTAAAATCTCTTTCGCCAAAACGAGAAGCGCGATCCAACCGGCTTGTTTTTGCGGATCTTCCTCCGAAAGGATTTTCGTTTCGTGATAAAACCTGTTAAAAGCATTGGCGATCTCATAAATGTATGCACATAATTTATGAGGTGCCGCCTCTTCTGCCGCACTCTGCATCACGGCGTTGAACTTGGCAATCTCTAGCATCAACGCTTTCTCCGGCTCGCCGGCCGCATCCTGCAGCGCTGCATCCTCCAACGCTTTTCCCTGCTCCTGATACTTATTCAGAATCGACTTGATCCTGACGACCGTATACAATATATAAGGTCCCGTATCGCCTTCAAAAGATGTAAACCTGTCTATATCAAAAATATAATCCTTCGAGGCCTGATTAGACAGATCCCCGTATTTGATCGCAGCCAACGCAACAATCCGGGAAATTTCTGCCGCCTCCTTCTCCTCAATCTCATATTTTTTTGATTCGCTGTTTTCTTTGATCTTACGGAGCATCTCTTCATTGATCTCCGCGATCAGGTTTTCCAGTCTCGGTACCCCACCCTGCCTTGTTTTATAAGGTTTGCCGTCTTTACCGTTCATGGTCCCGAAACCAATATGGATCAGTTTGGTATCGTCGTTTACTAATTTTGTCTTTCTTGCGCAGCGGAATACCTGCTCAAAATATAATTCCTGTCTTTTATCCGTAAGGTAAATCAGCCTGTCCGGTTCATATGTCTTCATCCTGTCCATGATGGTCGCAAGATCTGTAGTATGATATAACGCAGCCCCGTCTGATTTTAAAATCATACAGGGAGGGATTTCTTTCGTATCCGTTTCTTCCTTTACATCGACGACTAAAGCCCCTTCGCTGATCTTTGCATACCCTTCTTCTTTCATATACCGAACCATACCGGGAATCAGGTCATGTACGTCGGACTCCCCTTTCCACAGATCAAACTCCACGTTCAGATTTTGATAGTTCTTCTTAAGATCCTCTACGGATACATCCAGAATATGTTTCCATAATGCCCGGTATCCCCTCACGCCGCTCTGCAGCTTAAAGGTCGCGTTCATAGCGGCTTCTTTATAGGCGGCATCCTCTTTTGACTTTCCGCTGGCCGTCGGATAGATCTCTTCCAGCTCGGAAATCGTAAACGGCGGTTCCTTTGGATATTCGCCTTCGAACCCTTCGTCAAAATAAATCAGACCGGGCTGCCTTTCCTTTAATTCCGTGATGATCAGTCCCATAGGCAGTCCCCAATCGCCAAGATGGATATCTCCGATTACTTCATGCCCTGAAAAACGGCAGATCCTTTTAATGCTCTCTCCGATAATAGCCGACCGCAGATGCCCTACATGAAGCGGCTTCGCCACATTAGGCCCGCCGTAATCAACAATGATCTTCTCCGGTTTTTCCGGCATATCAAGGCCAAATTTATCCTCTTTTCGCATCTTCGTCAAATAAGCCGTTATAAATTCCGGTTTGATCTTTAAATTCAGAAACCCCGGCGCTATTGCAGTGACTTCAGAAAACACCTGCGTTCTGTCAAGCTTCTGTGCCACTTCGTCTGCAATCATGATCGGCGCTTTTTTATATTTTTTAGCGCCTGCCATAGCGCCGTTACACTGAAATTCACACAGATCCGGACGATTTGACAAAGTCACCCTGCCAAGCTCCCTGTCGTATCCTGCTTGTTCAAATGCCTGCTGCATCTCTTCCGAAATCATATCTAAAATCTTATCCATAATTAAGTCTAAACCTTTCCTGATACACAGTCTTTATCCTCTGATAGTATAAAGAACTAATTTATTGTAACATACAATTTTACCCCAATCAACGCAATTTTTGCAATTTTACAGAATTAGGAATTAAGATTCTCCCGATTGGGTTCGAAATCACCCTATCGCCTCCGCTTAAAAAAAACCGGTTTTTCTCTTCTTTTCCCCTTTTTTACTCTTGCCTGAGGGAATAAACGCACCCGCAGTAGTTTTGACGATACAGTCCGAATTCCTTGGACAATTCAATGGAACGTTTGTACCCGTCGCGTTTTTTAAAGTCAGACACCAGCCATCTGACCCCGTATTCTTTTTCCAGCATTTCTCCAATCTCGTTTAATTTTTTTGCATTTTTTAAAGGACTGATAGAAAGCGTCGTTGTAAAATAGTCAAAATTTCCTGCCGCAACGTTTCCAGTCTGTTTTTCCTGCGGGCAATCAAAATAAGATTACTTCCGCGCTCTGCAAATACCTTTGCCGTTTTGTACCCTATGCCGGAGCTTGCCCCTGTAATGACCGTGTATCCTTTTGTGTTTTGAACCATTTACAAAACCTCCTCGTCTTTGATATAATGCAAGCATACAATGTAGAGTAAACTCTATATCAAGAGGATAGGAAGTGATTTTTTGGAATACTCCATAGGTGAATTTTCAAAGCTAATAAATTTAGGAATACATACTCTGAGCTATTATGAGCATGAGGGCTTAATTACGCCGGGGCGTAATTCCAGTAACCGCCGCTGTTATTCGGATAAAGACCTTGCATGGATTGAATTTATCAAGCGTCTAAAAGATACGGGTATGCCAATTAAGGAGATACAGCATTATGCAAAACTGCGGGCGGCGGGAGCCCCCACTCTGCGTGAGAGAATAGAAATGCTGACTGCACCTCGGCCACATCATCGGTTTTTCTTCTTGTTCGTTAAGTGTCAGCAGTAACAATTTTCCCACGTTACCACCTCCCGATATGCGGTTGTCTTTCTAATTACATTTTATCGTTCTGTGATAAATAAAAAATGAAATAATAGCGGTAATAAATTCAGCCACCCAAAAAGCATTCCATACGCCGACTGCGCCAAAAAGTTTGCTAAACAAAAATGCGGACGGAATGATAATGATAATATAACGGCATAGAGAAATAATTAATGACGGCATACCCTTTCCTAATCCCTCTAACGCACCTGATGAAGTTACAGAAATAGCTGAAACAAGAAAGCCTGCGCTAATAACACGGAGTGCAATTTCCCCAGTATGAATTGTTTCCGGCACATGAGTAAACAAGTTTATCAGTTGACCGGGAATGAGCAAACAAATAATAGTGCCTAAAACCATAATTACGCTACTCATGCAAAGAACAATATTATAAATTTCCTTAACACGCTTTTGTTCACCAGCTCCATAATTATAACCAATTAAAGGGCGCATTCCTTGAATGATACCATTAGCAGGAAGATATAGGAAAGTCTGCAATTTATAATAAATTCCTAAAACTAAAATATATACCTCTGAATATGAGGACAGAATGGAGTTTAGTGCTGAAATTAAAACAGACGGCAAAGCCATATTTAAAGTTGCGGGTATACCAACAAAATACAGTTTGAAAGCTGTTTTTTTGTCAAAAGTAAGAAATTGTCTGCTAATGCGAATACGAATAGGGCGCACAAAGTAGATAACTAAATAGATAGTAAGCGTTATTGTCTGTCCAATGCCGGTTGCCAATGCTGCTCCCTCTATTCCCATTGCAGGGAAAAAACCAATCCCCAAAATAAGCACTGGGTCTAAGATAATATTTGCGATACACCCACACATCATACTTATCATAGTTACTTTCATATTACCTACGGCTTGGAATATTTTTTCAAATGTTCCGCCTAAAATAATGATAAAAGTAAAAGAAAAGGCTATAACAGAATATCGAATACCGAAATCAATAACGGGTTCTGATGATGTAAATACTCTTAAAAAAGTTGGAATAATAGAAATTACACTAACGGTAATAACTATACTATGTATAACAGCAAATACCATGCCTTGTGTAGCTGCCATATTTGCCCTTGAATATTCTTCTGTACCCAAATAAAAAGCTATTGCTGCGTTAATTCCTATGGCAAAGCCAATAGCAACAGCATTGATAAAATTCTGAACAGGAAAGACTAATGACAATGCCGTCATAGCGTCCTCACTAATTTGGGCTACAAAAAAGCTGTCTACAATGTTATATAGAGAATTTACCAACATTGAGAGTACCATAGGAAGTGACATTGATAAAATTAATGGCAATACAGGTTTTTCTTTCATAAATTTTTCGTCCATTTTAATTCCTCCCTTAATTTGCTAACATAAAAAATGTGTACTTATTTGTTTGTCATAAAACAAATAGGATTTTTATACCTTTATTACGAAATTCTTTTTTAACAACTACATCACAAATGTAAAAATGCGTTGCATAATCAGTAATCACTCTGGCAAATCCAACTTGTTGTCCGTTTTTTGTAAATGCACCGTAGCAGATTGAATTATTTAATGATTGATGATAGCCTCTTTTTTCGGTCTTTCGCCCATACAGTTTGCCTTAAAAGATTTACTACCTCTTTTGGGGACATATTTTCAACCCCCATTTTAATTGTAATAGATGTATCTTTCCTGTACATTTTTATTTACCTCCGTTATGAAGTGACTTTTGTCAAGAGGTAAAATTAAATACAACAAACTTTTTCTCTGACAAAACCCACATTTGTTTTCGGAAGATATCTTGGAGAAGCCCTCTGATTAACAGTTCCCGGCATTTGGCCACTCCGTTATTCGTGGATTGGTTACCTCAGGTCAATGGTCCGCCGTGGGTTCTGCTTTCCAATTGCGTGGATCAATGTATTCCTACACTGCCGACATGGAGGTACCGCAGATAACCCGAACCTTGAAATCCAAAAAGGCTTCTTCAAGATATCTTCCCTGCTGCTTTGTTGTTGTCATTTTTTGCTGCTGCGGATTACGCAGTTTTTCCTGCTTAATCCGCTTGTCTGCCATCTATCGGAGTGACAGCTGGCTGTCAAGGGCTGCGCAGCAGTTTATTTACCCTTGACGGACGGATGGCATTCTGATATCACGCCGTGCCGATGTTGTCTGTCATCATGCCTCATATGAAGCAGGCAAGTTCCCTTGCAACCGCCGTTACCGCTATATTCCTTTTCTTTCCATGCCTTATCATCCTGTAATACTTTCTTCTCAGCCTCTCATTTGCTTTGTCTGCATAGGCGGTCACCTCCGGCGGGTTGCCATACTGTCTCGCTTTTAGATCTTTTGATTTATGCCCGCTCTGCCCTTTGCATATCCCTCCTGACGCTTCTGTAAGAAGTTTTCTCAAATGGCTGTTCCCCGCTTTGGTAATCGGAAGCCTGTTAATACTGTCACTGCCCGAATCCTCCCCCGGCACCAGCCCCAGATATGCAGCATAGATGTTCCCTTTCGCAAATCTCTTGAAATCCCCGGTTCATTAATGTTGTGATTGGAAAAGACAGAGAAACAGCCGTTAATGCGTTCTCGCTTAACCGGGCGACAAAAGCACTGTCTAACAAATTGTATGAATATTGAAGAAACATGGAAAATAGTGGCGGTAATGACATTTCAAAAATCAGCTTTCCAACTGGCATAACTTCCATTTTATTTTCAGCCATCATATATCCTCCAAAATTTGATAAACATTTTCCGAATTATAACAACAAAAAGCCACACAGTTATCAAACTGATAACTGTGTGGCAAAAAGATGACATATCAATCCGGAAAAGTCCACTCAAAATTTTACAGAAAAATATTATAAGGAATTTTTTTGTTTGTCAATAGTTTTTTAGAAATGTTAAGTTTAGTGTTAAGTTTAGTCCATTTCCCGAAGCAATCCCTTTTCATCTCGTATTCTGTTGCGGGTAATATATCCTGCCTGCTCCAGTTTGTGTATAATCGTTGTAATAGCGTCTAAACCCTCTTTGTTGATATAAGCTAACTCTTGCAGGGTAAAATTCCATTCCGGGGGCAATGAGAGCATTTGACAGAGCAATCCTTTTGCCCGTAGGGATAACTGGCGGTTGCGTAAGTGGGTGTTTGGCATAATCGTATAATCTTTGACTTTTTCTACTCTGAATACTGGCATAATAGGCTTGTCCTTTCTTTTAGTGTGAAAGCCGAAGTCCACAGCTTTGAGGGGCGTGTGGGTATGCGTCTTAGTGATTATATTGTGCGTGTTCTGATTTACTGCAATCTTTCTGGTTTGTTTCCCCCAAACGCCTTGTATAAGAAAATTCTGGACTTTGCAAAAAGTGTAGCCAATTGGAAAATGGAACACTGGCTGATTCATTTACGGTCTGTCAGGAGCTGTATCTGTGATGATTTTAAATGGAAAATCCCATAGAGGTCAGCATTTCCTTATCCTGATCGATATGGTTGCCGGAGGTTGTCAGCATTTCCCCGGTGATCGTTGCATTTGCGCCGGAAAGAAAGGCTTTTCGTCCGGAGGATTTCATAAGGCTGCGTCCGGCGGCAAGGCGTATGTAGGCAGTCGGATTTATATAGCGGAACATAGCGATCGTGCGGAGAATCTCATCTTCGCTTAAAGGAGGAAGATCTTCAAAGGCGGTTCCCTTAATGGGGATCAAGGCATTCAGCGGGATGGATTCTACGGAAAGCTCTGCAAGACTCACCGCCATATCCAGCCTGTCTTCAAAAGTTTCTCCCATTCCGATAATGCCGCCTGAGCAGACCGAAAGCCCCGCTTCATGGGCAAGCCGGATGCCGTTTATTTTATCTTCATAGTGATGGGTGGTGCAGATATTGGGGAAGTTCCGTTTGGAAGTTTCAATATTTTCATGATACATTTCCACACCGCTTTTCTTTAAGGCAAGAAAGGCGTCCAAATCCAAAAGGCCATGAGAAGCACAGAGCATGATGGAAAATTTTTCATGCATTTCTTTGTATGCCTCGCAGGCATATTCAAAATCTTTTCCGGTAAGCGTTCGTCCTGCCGTCACAATGGAATAGCGGTGGACGCCCTTTTCAGCATGTTTCTTACAATCTTCAATTAATGTTTCCTTGTCTAAAAAGGGATATTCGGTAATATCGGTATGATGATGGGCGCTTTGTGCGCAAAATTTACAGTTTTCGCTGCAATGTCCGCTCCGGCCGTTGATGATTGAGCATAAGTCCACATGATTGCCGCATAAGGCTGCCCGTATTTTGTCCGCGCCCTTGCATAGATCTATGAGGTCAGCGGTTGCAAAGAAGCGGAGATCATCATTTCTGCCTAAGCGTTTTCCTTCTATTATTTCCTTCGCTAATTTTATAATATCCATATCTTACTCCTGTTCCGCCCGCATTAACGGACTAAAATCAATCATTGAAAGTTTTATATTTTGCAAACATGGGTACCGGTTATTCCGGATCATTACGAATATTTAGGCAGATATTTCAATGAATCCCGCTTTAGCAAGGCGCTTGCGTATTTCATTTCCGGCGAAGACTGCAATCAGTATCTTTACGATGTCGCCCGGAAGATAGGGAATTACGCCGGCCATAAGCGCGGCGGCAAAGTCCATATGCGCCTGATAAGCCAGCCAGATCGTTCCGAAAGCATAGGTGACTGCCGTACCGACGACCATACCGGCAGCATACATATAAATTTTTCCGTTAAATTTTTCAACAAAAAAACCGCTGATCAGCGCAAGGAAAACAAAGCCGATCAGGTATCCGCCCGTGGGTCCGAGCAGTTTTCCGGGACCGGAAGTAAAGGCGGAAAAGACGGGCATTCCTGCCAATCCAATCAGGAGATAGATGAGATAACTGACAACGCCCTTTTTCCATCCGAGGATCATGACAGTCAGGTAAATGGCAAGATTGGTAAAAGAGATCGGGACGGGAGAAACCGGGATCGTGATAGATAAAGGTCCCAGAATGCAAGTGACAGCCGCCATAAGGGCAATGATAGTAAGAGTTTGTGTTTTCGTATGTTTCATATTCGCCTCCGTTTTGTATGATTTCTGTTATGAGTGTATGATAGAAAAGAACAAATGTCAACCATATAATAAAAAGAAAGTTAACAATTGTAAGAAATCAGAAAGGGAATAAAATGAAACATTTATAAATTTTATTTCCCCTGATATTTGTATATTGGAGATAACATATTCATATAAATGAAAAGATAAAAGGAAAGAGACTGACGATATGCTGAATTATATATGGGCGGGGATGATTCTTTTAGGAATCGTGTACGGTACGTTGACAGGAAATATGGAGGCGCTGACAAATGCGGCGATGGACTCGGCGGGAGAAGCGGTTTCGTTATGTATTACTACTTCGGGTGTTATGGCGCTTTGGATGGGGCTTATGGAGATTGCACAGAAATCGGGCCTGATTGCAAGGCTGACGAAAGGGATACAGCCTTTTATTTCATTTTTGTTTCCCAGGATTCCGAAAGAGCATGAGGCGAGAGAGTATATTTCGGCTAATGTGATTGCTAATGTGTTAGGATTGGGCTGGGCGTGTACACCTGCGGGGCTGAAAGCAATGGAGGCACTGGCGAAGCTGGAGGCGGAGAGAGAGAATCCGGAATATCTGACGGAAAATGGAAAAAGAGGTAATGACGGAAAGAGGGGGCGTGCTGCAAGCAATGAAATGTGTACGTTTCTGATATTGAATATTTCATCGTTACAGCTTATTCCGGTGAATATGATTGCTTATCGGCAGCAGTACGGGAGCGCGAATCCGGCGGGGATCATTGCGCCGGCGATTGTGGCGACATTTGTGAGTACGGTGGTGGCGGTGGTGTATTGTAAAGTGAAAAACAGGAAGGGGAGAGCGTGAGGGCTCTCCGTTTGTACTATGTTTATACAAGTATATGGCAGAAACAGTTTTGGAAATTACAATAAAATCACAGTTTAATAGTGAATGGAGAGAATTTCGTTGCGTAATATTCCGTCTCTCAGACAAGATCTTACGTTTACCCAGTTGAAGATATATTATTAGGAAAGAGGATTTGGGTTAAATAGGAAATTTGCTAATAGTCTTGAATTGCTTATGTCTGAAGGAAAATATAATTATATTGGTTATTTGCTTGCAGATGAAAATGGCGTATTAATTAAAGTTGCAAAGTATGTTGGAATAACAAAAGTAACAGGCAGTAGTACGGGAGCGTAAATTCGACGAGAATTATTGTGGAGACGGTTAGGGGTACGTTGGCGGTGGTATATTGTAAGGAGAAGGATAGGCGGGGCTGTTGCTTTAACGAATGGAAATAAAAAAACCTAGTATTATCCTGCTATTCTATAAAGCAACATATTTTAATGAGCAATTTCTCATGACCTGAAAGTTTGTTTTAATGTGTTTAAGACTAAACACTTTTCACGGGAAACAGATGCATTCTCGTTCTGCCTTTTTAGAGCTTATTCATGTTCACGGCCATGGCAAGCAGTATACTTTCCGCAAGCATATTGGATGTTCCTCTGCTCACATATCTCCTGAACTCTGTATACCCTGCTTTAAAGCCCTAAAAGAGCCTTATACCTGAATACTTCGGTTTATTCTCGAAAGAATGCTTTCATCTGAGAAGATTTATTTCAAGTCTTCTGGTCTGTATTTTACCTTTGTTCTTTCTTCCAAAGGTGTCTTGCAGTTATTCGCTTTGATACAGTGATTTAAACTTAAGTGGAAGTTTTAATTGGTATTTGTCCTGATTAAGACTATAATTTTCCCATAAGTTAATGTGTTTGGGTATACGTTAATTTTACACCAAATGCCGGATTCTTTCGAGGTCTGACAGTTATTTTTTCATAGAAAAGGAGCTATGCACTAATCTTTTAGTACGATATTCCCTAAAGTTTCTATATTTACTTCACTCTTTGGATAGAGGAAATAATTCGGGGTAAATTCCGGAATGTTTATTGAGCATTGCCTCTTTTCGTACATCTTTCCTTTTTTGTCTATTTTGAAAACATATTATTTGTTTAAATAAATCTATTCCACCAGCATCCATACAGATTTCATTGATAGTTTTTCCAGTACATTCTGGATGTTCGGATAAGAACTGTTTGATTTTGGACGATGCCAAAAACCTTTGCTCTGTAATTTCTGCATCTAAGCAAAAATCTTTGTGCATTTCTTCAAAGGATTTATCAGTGTACTTTATTACATAAATCGACTTGTTCAACTTGTCTCCTAATTCGGAGTCGATACAACTATCATCCATATGTGGTGACATGGAAAGCATAGTAGCACTACAATAGCCAGCGGAGAAAATATTAGAACCTACCCGGCTATCAAAGTCATGATCCGAAAGGTAAATTCGGCCAATATCAATTCGTTCATTTTTATAGTATAGATTCAGAATATATAATGCTCCCATAGCATAAAGCAAGTTTTCAATCGTTGCTTTTTTCAATGATTTTATACGATTATGTTTGATTGCTTGATATGCACATTTCCATTTTCCTTTGCCGCGTATGTTACATTTGACTAAAGGTGTTAGTATTCTATTGCTTGCATTGGTGAAATAGAAATTAGTGGCCGAAACGGTGATTTCCTTTTTACTGATTAGCCATTTTTTCTCTAATAAATCGAGACAGTCCGTATCAAAATATATATCTCTGGAATTTCCGTTACTATCAATTGTAGACATGTTTTCGCCCAACAATTCATATAATTCTTTTGAAATAGCTTCAATTTCAATAGCACAACGAATAATAAGATCCGCAATGTGCATAGAGTATACATTTAGTTGGTCATCAGAAAAATGGATATATTCTGCAAGCTCCAAAAAATCTTTTTCTAAATTCATATATACTGGCCAGTAAAGATTAGGTGTAGACATATTTAAGCCTCCTCTTTTTCAATTATATCAACTATTTCAAGGAGTATCAATAAAGAAGCAAAATCAAGAGGGGACTGTTGCTTTAACAAATAAAAATCCGCGAAGCGACAGCTGTATTTTTACTGTTTTTATATGTGATTTCAAGAAAAAACTCCAAATTATTCTGTTATTCTATAAAAAGAGCGCACTTTAATAAGCCATTTCTCATGACTTGAAAGTTTGTTTTAAAATGTTTATTATCAGGCACTTTTCACTGGAAACAAATGAGTTCCTGTCCTGCCTTTTTGAATCTTATGATGGAGCTTGTTTATGTTCCTCGCCATGGCGAGCAGTATGCTTTCCGCAAGCACATTTGACGTTCCTTTGCTTAGGTATCTCCGAAAATGCATGTCCTGTTTTAAATCCCCGAAAGAGCCTTCTGCCTGGATGCTCCGGTTCATCCTGAGAACAATGCCTTCATCAGTAAGGATCCGTTCCAAATCTTCCTGTCTGTATTTTAGAAATGTCTTGGCAACCTGAAGTGTTTTCGTCCTTTCTTCCAACGGTATTTTACAATTATTACCCTTGATACATTCACCTTTATACGGACATCCGCTACAATCCTCACATTTGTAAATCGTC
>OFGI01000717.1_pt1 | contig 18913 bp, 19 predicted proteins | sample 1521751 | NCBI WGS metagenome assembly OFGI01 (sample SAMEA3504115, study PRJEB24116) | mouse gut metagenome | biome: mouse gut; feature: mouse-associated habitat; material: faeces | place: Denmark | collected 2011
CCTCGTACTAAATCCACCAACATATTGAATCCCATCAGGGATTCAATATGTTAGCCCTACACGACGACCCTGTCAAGGGTCGAATATCCCAACCCCGCCACAAAAATTCCTCATTCCTAATTACACTGGCAAGAGAACATTGACATACTTTCATTCCCACCCCCAATCGCATCCTGACACCCACACACAAAAAAACATGGATGCGCCAACCATTGACGCATCCATATTTTTTATCCTAATATAGTGTAATCTTAAGCCTGCGGAGCCACCGGAGCAGCCGAAGCCGGAGTAGCCATAGTCACAGTCATCGGCTTAGCCTCCCATCCCAATGCACTTGCACCGAGCACAGCTGCATCAGCCTCCTTAAGTTCCGAAAGGAGCACATTTACTTTACCCTTCCAGATGCTGAGCATATTCTTCTCCATCGAATCGCGGAGAGGTTTCAGAAGCAGATCGCCCGCCTTAGCCAATCCACCGAACAGCACGAAAGCCTCAGGCGAAGAGAACACCGTGAAATCAGCCAACGCCTCACCCAATATCGTACCAGTGTATTCAAACACCTGCTTGGCAAGTTTATCACCCGCCATAGCCGCATCATACACATCCTTCGATGTGATATCCTCCACAGGAATCTCACGCAGACGCGAAGGCTGGTCAGTGATTTCGAGGAATTCACGTGCAGTACGTGCCACACCCGTTGCCGAGCAGTAAGTCTCGAGACAGCCCGTGCGGCCACAACCACACAGACGACCATTGTTACGCTTCACTATCACGTGACCCAACTCACCTGCGAAACCGTCATGACCATACACAAGCTGACCATTGATTACTATACCGCTGCCCACGCCGGTACCCAAAGTGATCATTATGAAATCCTTCAGACCGCGCGCCACACCGTAAGTCATCTCACCGATAGCGGCGGCATTCGCATCATTGGTTATAGCCACAGGTATTCCGAACTTATCGCTCAACATCTGCGCGAAAGGCACCGGAGTAGGCCAGGGAAGGTTCACCCCATCCTCTATCATACCCGTGAAATAATTGGCATTCGGAGCGCCCACGCCTATACCATAGATCTTATCCTCGGCATCGATACTCTTCATCAGACGCATCGTTTCCGTATATAGCTCATCTATATAATCTTCTATCTTAGCATGCTTGCGTGTCTTTATAGAATTGCTTGCAAGCACTATACCGCGCGCATCGACTATGCCGAACACAGTATTTGTGCCACCCATGTCTATGCCTATTACGTAAGGTTTTGAGTTAGTCATCTGATATTGATTTATGTAAGTAATATACCGCAAAGTTAACGGATTTTCTCAAATCGCAATATAAAATTAGCGTTTTATTACACGATTTACGCTTTTTAACCCTGAACAGCACCCATTTAAATCCTCGCCCCGTTGCAGATGAGCGCACTTTTGGCTAATTTTGCATCTTATGAAACGCATATATCACTTTTTCATACTATCGATATTACTGCTCTCCGTCGCACTATTCACCTCATCATGCAGCGACTCGGAGCCGGACCATGGCGGGACACACCGCACCGTACTCGTCTACATGGCAGCCAACAACGACTTGAGCTACAACGCCATCACCGACTACAACGAAATCAAGGAAGGCGTGCGCACAGCCACAGGGCTCAACGGCGGACGCATCCTCGTGTACATCACCACACCCTCCACCACCCCGCGTCTGGTGGAAATCGACTCCAAAGGCAACGAGACCGAGCTACGCAAATATTCCGACGGACTCTCATCACTATCCATCCAACAGATGCGCCAAGTCATCGACGACACCAAGTCCATAGCACCCGCCGACGACTACGGACTCATCCTATGGAGCCACGGCACCGGATGGATTAACGACGGCGGTGTTATCGACGAGTCCCCCTCCATCTCTCCCCAATCATTCGGTCAGGACGGAACCGGCGACTACAACAACCCCATACGGCGCATGAAAATATCATCACTCGCCGAAGCCCTCGCCCCCCATCACTTCTGCTTCATCTATTTCGATTGCTGCCACATGGCAACCGTCGAAGTAGCCTACGAACTGCGCCACGTCACCGACCGCATAGTCGCGTCTGCCACCGAGCTACCTACCGACGGAATGCCCTACCACCTCAACATCCCCGCATTCTTCCGTCCCACACCCGACCTTGAGCAAGCCGCCACCAATACCTTCCGGCAGTACGCATCCGACCGCTTCTCGCCCGGATGCAGCATATCCCTCATCGACACCGAAGCCCTCGACCAACTCGCACAAGCCACCCGAGCCATCCTCTCCTCATCGCCGTCACTGCCCCAAGGCTACACACCCGTGCGATACTTCCGCACCATAGTCATGTCCACAGGCATCTTCGATATGTACCACTACATACACCACCTCACCTCCGACTCCGACCTCCTCGACCGCTGGGACCGCGCCTTCAACCGATGCGTCACACTTCACCTCACCACATCCACCGTCTACAACCTCCCCGCCGACAACTTCCACGGACTCGGATCGCACATCCTCTCCACACCCACCGATGCACTCACGTATGGCTACGACGAAACCTCCTGGTGGGCCGACGTAGCATCCTCCCAATTCAACTGACATCGACTCATATCCCGACTCTACCAACCATAACCACAACATAACCACAACACAGCCACATGCTATTCAACCAAATACCCCTCACACCCGCAGCCCCCGACTCCATACCCGCACCCGCGCAGGAAATAAGCATGCTCAAGAACCTCTCCATCGATGAGCTGCTCAATAAACTCATCACCACTATGGTGGACTTCGCCATCCACCTCGCCATAGCCATATTCGTATTCTACGTAGGTAAATTCATCATACGCAAAATCTACAACGTAGTCACGGCGATACTGCTGCGTCGCAACGTCGACAAATCCCTGAGCACATTCATCCTCAGCCTTATCCGCATACTCCTCTACTTCATACTCGTAGTCACCGTAATAGGCATCCTCGGCATCAACACCAGCTCATTCATAGCCATCTTCGCTTCTGCAGGCGTCGCCATCGGTATGGCTCTAAGCGGTACCCTACAGAACTTCGCCGGTGGAGTACTCATACTCCTGCTCAAGCCCTACAAGATAGGCGACTACATCGAAACCCAAGGTTATGCCGGCACCGTCACCGAAATACAGATTTTCTCGACCATAATCTGCACCGCCGACAATAAATCCATCATCATACCCAACGGCGGACTATCCACCGGATCCATCAACAACTGGTCGCGCGAAGACTACCGCCGCGTACAGTGGGACATAGCCATATCCTACGGCGACGACGTAGCCGTTGCCCGCAAAGCCATCATAGACATGCTCAACGCCGACGAACGCATCGTCAAGCACACCATCGAATCCGACCGCGAGCAACGCCGCGAACAGCAACTCGCGGCTCAACCCCACCAGGACATCCCCGCCACTGACGAAAAACGAAGCTGGCTCTCCCGTATGCTCCACCGCAAGCATAGCAAAATCAAAGAACGTCTCGAAGCCACCGACATACAGACACCCGACCGTCTCACTGGCTTCCGTACCGATGTCGACCGCTCACCCGTAGTATTCCTCGCCCAACTCGCCGACAGCAGCGTCAACCTCACAGCCCGTGCATGGGTCCGCTCAGCCGACTACTGGACCGTCTACTACGACTTCAACGAACGCATCTACAACACCCTCCCCCTCCACGGCATCTCCTTCCCCTTCCCCCAGCTCGACATCCACCTCCCCACCCCCAATGCGATGAACGACTCTTCCTCAACGCCTTCAGCGTAATCCCGCCAATCCGATTCGTCAAACCGGCTAAGTCCATCCCCACACTCCCGCAAACTTAATTACACAAAATATAACACTTCGCGCTGGGCGGTTACAAAAAAAATCCTTACTTTTGTAGCATGGCGCAGAATATGCGTCGCCGTGCCGTAGTGAAGCGTAAATCGCAAAAGTAACATTCGTCTCCTCCCATTTACTTTCCCCTTACAGCTTTTGTCGGCACTGGACCGCGAGGCTCCGAGGGGCTTCATCTTTCAGGACTTGTGCCGCGCAATCCCTCCTCACTTCAGCAGCGGGAAGCAAGTTCCTCAACATATTTGCCGGGACTACACCGGCATACGTGATCGGAAAAATAAAAAATAACGACATAAATGACAAGTAAATGGAACTATCTACCCCTTACTTTCGAAGAGCAAAAATCAGAATCGGAGTTAGCTAAACGCTACGCTAACATACCGCCCATCAGCGAATTGCTGGTGCAGCGCGGCATATCCACACCCGACGAGGCGGAAAAATTCTTCCACCCTTCGTTAAAGGATTTGCACGACCCGTTTCTGATGCCCGACATGGACAAGGCTGTCGGACGGCTTAATAAAGCAATGGGCAAAAAAGAACGCATCATGGTCTATGGCGACTATGATGTCGACGGTACTACGGCTGTAGCCTTGGTCTACAAGTACCTGCAAAACTTCTACTCCAACATCGAGTACTACATCCCCACTCGCTACGACGAAGGCTACGGAATATCGCGCCGCAGCATCGACTACGCCGCCGAACAAGGGGTCAAACTCATCATCATACTCGATTGCGGCATAAAGGCAATTGATGAAATAGCCTATGCCAAGACTCTCGGTATAGACTTCATAATCTGCGACCACCATGTGCCCGACGACGAACTCCCCGATGCCGTGGCAATACTCAACCCCAAGCTCGAAGGAAGCACCTACCCCTGCCCCCACCTGTCGGGATGCGGTGTAGGCTTCAAACTCATGCAAGGATTCGCCGCAAGCAACGGCATCCCCACCTCCGACCTCGAAGGCATGCTCGACCTTGTAGCCGTGAGTATCGCAGCCGACATCGTACCGATGGTCGACGAAAATCGTATCATGGCATACCACGGGCTACGCCGTCTGAACACCAACCCCAACATGGGACTCCGTGCCATCATCCGTATATGCGGTCTCACAGGAAAAGAAATCACCATCTCCGACGTGATATTCAAGATAGGACCGCGCATCAACGCATCCGGACGCATGCAGAGCGGACGCGAAGCCGTTGAGCTGCTTGTGGCGCGCGACGTGGCAGACGCCAACGAGAAAGGCAAGGCTATCGACCAATACAACAAGGACCGCAAGGAACTCGACAAACGCATCACCGAAGAGGCCAACGCGTTCCTCGAACAACACGGCGAGATGCTTGCCGACAAAAAATCCATAGTCATCTACAACAAGGACTGGCACAAAGGCATCATAGGCATCGTGGCATCACGTCTCACCGAGCTTTACTACAAGCCATCCGTGGTACTCACCCTCGCCAACGGACTCGCCACAGGATCCTCGCGTTCCGTACAGGGATTCGACATCTACAAAGCAGTCGATTCCGCACGCGACATCCTGGAAAACTTCGGTGGGCACACCTACGCCGTAGGTCTGTCGCTGAAGGAAGAAAACATTCCGGAATTCACCCGGCGCTTCGAGCAGTACGTATCCGAGCACATAAAACCCGAGCAGCTCGAACCGCAGCTCGACATCGACGCCTACATCACCTTCTCCGAAATAACCCCCGCATTCGTCAGCACACTCCGGCGCTTCAACCCATTCGGACCGGGCAATTCCAAACCGGTGTTCTGCACACGCAATGTCATGGACTTCGGCACAAGCAAACTCGTAGGCAAAAACCTCGAGCACATCAAGTTCGAGCTGGTCGACGACACCTCCGGAAAAGTATTCAACGGCATAGCCTTCAACATGGCCGAGCATTTCGACTACATACACTCCCGCAAGCCCTTCGACATCTGTTTCACCATCGAGGACAATAAGCACCAGAGTGCCACATCCTCCATACAGTTGCTCATCAAAGGCATCCATCCCAAGCGATAGTCCCGCTCCTCACTCCCACGCACATGCAGCCGCACACTCCTCACTCCATGTTGCAGCAATACTGGGGCTACGACAAGTTCCGCGAGCTCCAGCTACCCATAATCGAATCGGTGCTCGCCGGCAACGACACACTCGGACTTCTGCCCACCGGCGGGGGTAAATCGCTCACATTCCAGATTCCGGCACTGCTCCTTCCCGGCATCACACTTGTGATTACCCCGCTCATATCCCTGATGAAAGACCAGGTCGACAACCTGCGCGACCGGGGCATACGGGCGGCTGCCGTGCACTCCGGACTGTCACGCGCCGAGCATACGCTTGCCATGGACCGTTGCCGGCTCGGCAAGATAAAGCTACTGTATCTTTCTCCCGAGAAGCTCCAGTCCAAAACCTTCGTCGAGCAACTCTCAGGCATCGACATCAGTCTGCTCGTGGTCGACGAAGCACACTGCATATCGCAATGGGGCTACGACTTCCGCCCGTCATACCTGCGCATAGCCCCTCTGCGCAAGCTCTTCCCCGATGCTCCGGTCCTCGCGCTTACGGCATCGGCAACACCCGATGTCTCGGCAGACATCATGGACCGTCTCGCATTCCGCACCCGCACTCTCTTTGCCAAAAGCTTCACGCGCCCCAACATATCCTACATCATACGCTACGCCGACCACAAACCCGACATGTTGTTGCGCGTACTCCGCGCCACCCAAGGATGCGCCATAGTATATGTACGCTCCCGACGGCGCACCCGCGAGATTGCCCAACTACTATCCGACGCCGGAATACCGGCAGAATATTATCATGCCGGGCTTAGCGCCGAGGAAAAGAACTTCAAGCAGGACCGGTGGAAAGACAACACGGTAAGGGTGATGGTGGCGACAAACGCGTTCGGGATGGGTATAGACAAACCCGACGTGCGCACCGTCATCCACATCGACCCGCCATCATCGCTCGAAGAATACTACCAGGAAGCCGGACGTGCCGGACGCGACGGACTCCCGTCCTACGCCGTCATCATCACTACACCACAGTCCGACAAAGCCACCCTTACGCGACGTCTCTCGGAAAGTTTCCCTGAAAAAGACACCATTCGCCGTGTATATGAACTTGCAGGCAACTTCCTTGACGTGGCTGTAGGCAGCGGCTACAACTCCCTGTTTGAATTCAACTTCGCCCTGTTCTGCGAACGTTTCAAAATACGGCCGCCGGTAGCTCGCAACTCCCTGTTGCTGCTCACCCGCGCAGGATACATCGAATACGTCGACGAGATATCCACCCGCTCGCGCGTCATGGTCACTATGACCAAACACGAACTCTACTCGCTACGTCTCGACGATGTTACCGACCGCGTGTTCCAGTTGCTTCTGCGCACCTACACCGGTCTGTTCGCCGACTACGTCTACATATCTGAGGAACTGCTGGCTTCGCGTCTGCAACTCACACACGAGCAAGTCTACACCGCTATGGTCGCACTCGCCCGCGCACACGCCCTCCACTACATACCACGCAAGACCACACCTTATCTTCTCTATACCACCTCCCGTGAGCTACCCAAACACGTGCAGCTGCCACGCAGCGTCTACGAAGACCAGCGGCAACGCATGGCACGGCGCATCGAAGCCATGAAACGCTTCATTTTCTCCTCCACCGAATGCCGCGTCAACACTATGCTACGCTACTTCGGCGAACAACCCTCCGCACCTTGCGGCACTTGCGACGTGTGCCGCGACCGGCGACGTCAGGCACCCTCCCGCCAAGACATAGACCGCATCACCCAATCCATACTGTACCTCGCAGCCCAACCCGGCGGACACACCATCGACCACATAGCCGCACAACTCTCACTCACCCCCCAAACCCTCATCCCCTACCTGCGTACACTAATGGACCAAAACCGCATCTCCATCACCGGCACCACCGTAACCACCCTACCCCACCAATAATCCATCACTACGTTCAATAATCTAAAACTTATACCACATCGACATCCATGGCATGGCCATAGCCCATTAACCTTAATCAACTTTATTTTCTTATACATAACACTCTTACTTATTATAAATTATTATTGTATCTTTGCCAAGCGTGAAGGCTTCCACATTTTGTTCCGGATCGGCTCTCACCTATATCACTGTTACCAACTAAAAGACATCGACTCTAATGAAAACATTATGCTTAATATCAATTCTTTTAATCGCCACATTCAATGCTTCAGCTGACGATTTTGTAAGCATTGCCGGAAAAGTGACCGACTACAAAGGGAATAATGTTGACTCTTGTTATGTGTGCCTTTACAATCCGGATTTCTCCACGGCATACGAGACATATTCAGATGCAGAAGGTCACTATCGTCTTGACAGTATTGCAAAAGGTCAATATGCCTGCCTGGCGGCGTTGCGCCTGAAAGAATATCCACGCATGCAACAGGTCGAAAAGAAAGATATGAAACTTGAGTTCTGGGCTTGGAATGTACCTGCCAACAGAGACATCCGGTTGAATATCCGCTATGATAAATTGGAACTCTATGGCACTACTGCCTTTTTTGAATTCGGCGGTCGTCAGGAACTGCTTATCTACACAAGGCCGATGAGTGTGACAAAGGTTTTGGAAGATCCAGGATTCATGGACAAAACTTCGCAGGAAAAGAACTGGAAAGTAACTGTCGAACCCGAACAGATTGAATTCGAGGTCTATGCCGATGGAAACCGACTCAAAATCATATCTGTCCAACACCTTTCATTACCAAATACAAACGGCAACCCCAACAATGATGACTGTTACCTGATCCATACATCCTTGCCTGAAAACATCTACAAGCGTCATGATGAGCCTTATGAGATTAGAGTTGTCGGACATAATATTGAATATGACGAATGGGGTGAGAATGTCTACTATCTTACGCCGGTCAAATACTCCAGCAACAAATAACGTTAGAGACTTGATAAAACTATCCGATTAGAATTAGGGTTGAGAACTTATAGCGCATCAAGGATCGGCGACAACGCCGGTCCTTTTTTATATTAACGTGAGTTCGATATAAGCAATCAGAACAAAATAAGCTGATTGTCGAAAACTAATTCCAAAGAAATAGATGGTTTACAAAAAGCTAAATTCACAATGGACGAAAAAGGAGCAGAAGCACAATCTGTAAATTCCACAATTATGGGTGATACATCAATCGGCACCATCGAACACAATGTATTCACGCTCGACCGCCCGTTCTTATTCATGATTACAGAAACCTCCACCGGAGCCATACTATTCATGGGCAAAGTTGAACGCTTCTGAATACTATTCACCAAATACATTCATGACACAACTGCGCCGCATCTTCAATCGCAGCGCAGTTTCTTTTCTTAAGAGTAACCGATATCCATTAATGAAGTATCTAACTCATTCCACACAATGAAACACTATATTTCCGTCTTCATCTGACACACCGCTTCCCATATAGTCCTTACCGGAAAGGGACATCAGCTCTTCAGGTCGGGTAACATCCTCACACATCATCTGACGGAGCAGTTGTCCCCGCAATCGCTTCAGTTTTCCCGCATTAGGCGTACGCTCTCCACCACCTGACCGCACCTCGCGGAACTCGGCACGCCACACACCCGCCACTTGCGACACCCGTGTCCAGTCAATACACCGCGCGGCATCGCCGGGAAGCAGATTCAATACATCTGTATGACCGCCGGCAGATAGTTCCCGCAGCAGACAATCGGTGACACTATCCTTCCAGTAAGCGGCAAACGTTTTCCCATCCGGAGCCAATGCCGTAGTAAAATCAAAGCGATATGGCTTCACCACATCATCCGGACGCAACCATCCGTAAAGCGACGACACTATCCGCACACATACACATGCACGCCGCTGTATATCAGCGTCAAGCGAACGGTAGTCAAACGCCTTGAACACCACACCTGTAAATGACTCTATGGCACGACCGCCGGTGCGCTTGTCGGGGAATTCATAAATCATCTGTAGCAATCGGCGGCCCATCGCCGGACTTATCTTAACCGCACGGCTCAACTCATCCGCGCTCATATCGCGCAATGATGCCATCAACCGGTCTACGTCATCCTCCAGCATCGGACGGTGCGTCTCATACTCAACCTGCGACACCAATCCGTCGCACGCACCCATGGTCTTCGATTCAGCTATCAATATCAGCATAACGCTCAGTCCATCATTCGTTTTCCATACTTCTTCTCGAAAACATCGAAATGTTCCTCGCCCCACCGCATCATGGCATCTATGATGGGAAGCAATGTCATACCAAGTGCAGTTATCCGGTATTCTGAACGTGGCGGCAGCTCGGGATAAATGGTCTTATCCACAAGTCCATCCTCCACCATCTCCTTAAGTTGGATATCAAGCACACGCGGTGCAGCTTCAGAAAGCGACTTGTGTATCTCACTCGGACGCATCGGATCTCCCGAACGCAATTCGTCAAGTATGCACGATTTCCATTTCGATTCTATAAGGCTCATTGTAAGCCTGAGAGGACAGTCGAGGTCCACCGGTATTTTCTTTTCGTACGCCATATCAAATTTGTTTGGTGCAAAAATAATCAATACCGCTGAAAATCAGAATACCGAAAAAATATTCCATACATGAATAATTTTTCGGTACTTGCGGAACACTAAATACCATTATAATTTTGTCGTCGGATAATCAATTAAATAACCACGAATTATGAGAAACAAAATTGAGGAATACGAAGCCGTGGCAAAAGCTGCGGAGAAGTTTGTAAAAAGTGTAGCCGAAGGCAACAGCGAATATGCCAAAACCCTTTTCACTGACGATGCTGTCCTGTTCGGCATACTCGACGGCACACTCGAACATGGCTCCATTGACCAATTCTACCACAATGTCGATACAGTGGCGGCAGGCGAAAACTTCAAGGCTCGAATCGACGTCCTTGCCGTCGAGGAAACTGTGGCGGTAGTACGTGTCCTTGAAGAAGGTTGGGGCGGTAGAATCGACTTCACCGACTTTCTGCTTCTGCTCAAGCTCGGCGGCGAGTGGAAATGCGTAGCCAAGGCATATAATCAGAACTCCGATACTATCAAAAGATGAGCGGGCGCATTCCAATACTTATTTTAGGTCTCGTTATTGCTACCGCATCTTGCAATAACCCTCGAAACAAACAATCCGATAATAACATTACCACCACAACAACAATGTGCAATAAAATAACCCCTGAGGAACTTGCGGCAATCCGCATACCGCTCGACTTATATGTTCAGGCAGCCATAGATGGCGACAGCAAAACAGCCCGACCGGCATTTGCCGACGGTGCCACAATATCACATGCCGAAAATGACACTCTGATTTGCCTTCCTATCCGGACATTGTTTGACTACTACGATGAGACAGGCAGACAACCTGCATCATACGAAATCTCCGATGTAAGTATAGCCAATGACGTGGCTATGGTTCGCATAGAATCGACATTCGGCAATGCCCGTTTCTGCGACATGTTCACCCTTGTCAAGGCAGGAGGTGAATGGAAAATAATAAGCAAGATTTTCAGTGTGAAGTAAAAACCGTAACAACACAGTCAACGTTGACAATATAAAAAAACTTTCATCAGATGAAAATATTGGTTTTAAACGGCAGCCCTCATATCAACGGCTGCACTGACAGAGGGTTACGGGAGGTTGAATCGACACTCGTGGAAAACGGTATTGAAGTGGAACGCGTCAACATAGGCAATAAGGATATCCGGGGTTGTATCGGATGTAACTTTTGCCGACAGCATGGTCGCTGCGTATTCAATGACCTTGTCAACGAAACCGCACATAAGTTTGCGGAAGCTGATGGACTGATTGTAGGCAGCCCGGTTTATTACGCCGGATGCAACGGCCAGGCACTCGCATTTCTTGACCGCCTGTTCTACAGCACATCAGCCACTATTGACAAGACTATGAAAGTAGGTGCCGCCGTGGTATCCTCACGCCGTGCCGGCTCAACATCGGCTTTTGATGAAATCAACAAGTACTTCACCATCAGCGCTATGCCCATAGCTTCGAGCACATACTGGAATGAAGTGCATGGTTTCACCGCTGAAGATGTGGAAGCTGACCTCGAAGGGCTTCAGACCATGCGCAATCTCGGACGCAATATCGCCTTCATGGTCAAGGCTATAAATGCGGCTAAGCAGGATGCAGGCACTCCGTTGCAGGAACGCACCTCATTCACCAGTTTTCACACTGAGGGATAAACTGTGGAGACTCTGACCCTGTCTCATATTCACTCCGTTTGAATATTGAAAAAAAGCGCAGGGATGCATCACAGATGCATCCCTATGCTTATAATATCAGGCTACTGTCTTTCCTGTTACTGCTTATTGCAAGCGTTAGCCTTAAGGGCACGTTTGAACTCATTAAGCTGAGTAAGGAAGTTGGCAAAAAGCTCATTGTCGGGATACTTTTTCAATGCATGATGCATCAATCGGAGTCCCAAAACCAATTGAGCAGCATGTTTGTCACTCAAATTCTCCTTTTCCGCAGCCATACGCGTCAATGCGGCTAAATCATGATGGCCACCGAAATTAAAGTTCATGACTTCCTGAATTTTACCATCCACCACTTCCGATACATTGAAATGATAGGAGCGTTTCTCTTTGTTACATTTGCAATCCATAGTAAATCAAAAATTTAAAACATTTATTCGTTATCAGATACCATTCGGCATCCGACAACAAAAACACTCCCCGACGGTCTAAGTTCACATGTTTTACTTTTATTAACCCCCAAGCCGAGTCATGCCAATATGTAACATCTATTCAGCCTTCCGATAGTAATTCAGATGACGGCTACTCACCTCCGGATGGAATATATTTATATAGTCAGCCAATAATTTCTCGGGATGAAACGGAAACTCGTCAAACAAAGATGACTCCGAAGTATCGCACACATAAACACCGCCATTCAACGCAGCTTTGAATTTGGCATTCAGCGGGTTATTGGACATTAATGCTGATAATGAAAGTGGTCCGTAACTTCGTATCAACCAATAATCAGCATCTGAAGCACGGTCGAGTACCGCAGCAAAATCAAGTTGCAGCGAACCTGTCGAGCTGTCGCTGCTCCATGGATAACCGGCTCCAGCATCCTCCAACATTCGCGCCATATAACTACGACCGCCCGGCACATACCACACACCATCCGTAAGCTGCTCGGTTATTACCGTCGGACGGTATTCAACATCAGCCACCGACCGTTTCAAATCCTCATACTTGCCGCACTCTGATTGGAATATTGAATCGGCACGATTGGTAGCCCCGTACAAAGCACCCAGCAATTTAATCCATTCGGCACGTCCAAGCGGTGTTGATTCCATATAATCGGCACACTCTATCACCGGAATACCCAGCGTTTCTATAGCACCGTAACCTGCATTCTGGTAAGGCGAAGCAAGTATGGCTTCAGGCATTAGCGCAATGATTTTCTCCACCGAGGGCGACATGGAATTACCCACATCTGTTATGCTCCCGCGCTTCAACCCCTCCACAATCGGCACGACGGAGAAATATCCACCGTCGGCAACAGCCGTGACCGCATCCACCGCACCGAGTTCGCATATCGCACCTCCATGCACACCGCTGTACACCAACGATGACTGCAATGGTGTGCGTAAAACCGTCCCCTCCGGCAATCCCGACAGCTCCTCTCGCTCACGGGGCACAAGCACGTATCGGGCAAGCAACTTTGTGGTGTCCCACGGATTGGTCACATCAGCGATCAGATAATCGCCATAGTCCACCATCGTGAGAAGCTCGCTATGCGAAGTTAGCGTGTCGCCGCCCGGAAGCGCTGATGAAGAATTGGTATAACGCCCTGTGCATCCGCACATGAAGGCACATATAAATGCTATCGGATATAGTATATGTTTCATACGTACAACTGTTTTAACGCTGCAAATATATGTGATTTAAAAATATTTTCCGCTTTTTGGCGCAATAGTAATCCAAGTACGGAAATATTTCTTTAATTTTGCGATAAAGTAACCAAAATACATCAGTAACTCAAAAACAATATATTATGTCAAAAGTAACAGTAGTAGGCGCCGGTAACGTTGGTGCCACTTGCGCAAATGTGTTGGTAACACAGAGCATTGCCGACGAAGTAGTACTCATCGACATCAAGGAAGGCTTGGCTGAAGGCAAAGCCATGGACATCATGCAGACTGCCAATATCCTTGGTCTCAACAACCGCCTCACCGGTGTGACCAATGATTACGAAAAAACAGCCGGCAGCGACATGGTAGTCATCACTTCAGGTATCCCCCGCAAACCCGGTATGACCCGCGAGGAACTTATCGGTGTTAACGCAGGTATCGTGAAGATGGTAACCGAGAATATCCTCAAATATTCACCCAACGCTATCATCCTCTGCGTATCAAACCCTATGGACACCATGACCTACCTTATCCACAAGATTTCCGGTCTTCCCAAGAACCGTATCATCGGTATGGGTGGTGCATTGGACAGCGCACGCTTCAAATATTTCCTAAGCCTGGCTCTCGGTGCCAACGCTACCGAAGTTGAAGGCATTGTAATCGGCGGACACGGTGACACCACTATGATTCCGTTGGTACGCTACGCCGCTTACCGTGGCATCCCCGCTTCATCATACCTCCCCGCCGAACAGCTCGAGAAAGTGGCTGCCGACACTATGGTAGGTGGTGCCACTCTCACCAAACTCCTTGGCACATCAGCTTGGATGGCTCCCGGTGCAGCCGCTGCACAGGTTGTATCATCTGTGCTCCACGACAGCAAAAAACTCATCAGCTGCTCTGCCTTGCTCGATGGCGAATACGGCGAAAAGGATCTCTGCATAGGTGTGCCCTGTATCCTCGGACGCAACGGTATCGAAAAGATTGTTGAATTCGAACTCACCGATGCCGAAATGGATTTGTTCCGCGCAAGCGCACAAGCCGTTCGCAAAACCAACGGTGCTCTTTCCTGCTAATACAGGTACACAGACCGCATAAATTCTTAAGCACGGCAGCGCAAACAGCCCGGCACTTTCGGGTTAAAACACGTTGCCGTGCTTATTTTAGTAAACATTTTCCACATGGCGGTTGTTATATCTCAGATATAGACAATCGCAAAAACAAAAAACAACTTAAACATGAAAGCTATCAAAACATTACTTTGCTTCGCCGCCGCTGCCGCTCTTGCAAGCTGCAACTCTAATGCAAACAACTCTACCGCCGATGCCGAAGCAACCGACTCTGCTACCGTAGCTCAGGAAACGGTTGCCCCCCAACAGGATGCTGCTGTAATCGAGCTTGGAGCCAACGATACTATCGCCGCCACAACCCTCCCCGTGGTTATCGACTTCTCCGCCACATGGTGCGGTCCCTGCCAACAGTTCAAACCCGTGTACCATGCCGTGGCTGAAAAATATGCAGGTAAGGCAATATTTGCTACCGCTGATGTGGATGTTTGCGAAGCCCTCGCCAAGAAATTCAATGTTTCGTCAATCCCCTATATCGTGGTTTTGAAAACAAACGGTGAGCAGGAAGAGGTACTTGGTGCCATGTCTGAAGCCGACTTCACCGCATTCCTCGACAAAGCATTATAATTCGCATTAGCGATTTAATCATACGACACAACCGTACGGGTTGGAAAAATGTGACTTGCACATGATTCCAACCCGTCGTTATATTAATATCGTTATCAACTATGAAATGCGTCAATCGTGTATGTACACTTTCCGACCCGGAAAATCAATCAGCCCTGTCCACTTAAAGAAATTAAACGGATTGATAGCGAAATCCTCCACTCCGTCATCAAAATAATATGCCGACGAGTTCACTCCACGTTCTCCAAACTCCACGTGCACATCGCGGTCGACCAAAGCACCCACCACACCCATCGGTGTCATAACCGAATCAACGGTCATCTTGAAAGCTGGGGCATTTTCAGCCGGCAGCTTCATACCGGCACCATCCATAGCCGTATCTATGAAAAAGTCTCGTGATTCGGAGTGATTCACCGTCATATTCATATAGTAACGGTTGCTTATTCTCAGATAATCTATTAATTCATCCGTCATCTCCAATTCTCCTACATAAGAGAACCCTTCAGGCAACGACGTATGCAGCACAATACCATTGTCACTATGCCTATATTCAACAAGGAATTTCTCAAGGAAATCTATGGCAAGTGTAGGTCTATCCTCGTCTGCATCCGCCAATGGAGCAAAATCCACATTATAAATCACATTGTCCATACCGACCTCGGATATACTACCCCCTGCCAATGAACAAGAATCAGCACCATCCCCGGGAACACTTATAGGCAACGACACCGTATAACGTTTGAACGTCACACGCAGATTTCCCTTATGGTTACGACCTATGGATATTGCCACTGTAGAATCAACCGCACATCCCATATCCTTAAGCAATTGCAACTGTTTTTGTGAGATTGTGCTCATGGCGCGCGCGGTATTGATCTGAAAATCCAATCCGGGAGCAAGCTCTACTGTGTAATCATTCTCCGAAAAATTCAACAGACCTATAGGTTTGTCAGGGTACTTCAGGCACATAGCCCGTTGTGTCTCGATACTGAACAAGGCCCATACCGTGCCTATCGCTATTAACAATGCCGCTATTATGGCTATAATGACAATCCGCCTTTTTTTCATAACACTGCAAAGTTACCCCTCACAGCGACAAGGCGCAAGTATTTTCACTTCATTGTCACAAACGTGACGAATTGGAGACAATAGAATATAAAAAACATTACTCACCACACGGTCAGAATACCACTCACCATATTACCTCGTAAGAAATTAAGACCACCTGACCATCTATACACACATTTTCGGATGTAAACTTCCGGAGCAGAGCCATCGGTATCCATTAAGCTTATTTAACACACATATCCTTTTAATCTCACGCCCTGACATCTCTATAATCCGCACCTTTTTCGTAAGTTTGCTAAAATGAATTCAATCACACATAAATAATAATCATGAAAACTAAAATCAACGAACAATTCGAATCACATTTTGGCGGACACGGAGAGCTATTTGTAGCTCCGGGACGTTTCAACCTCATTGGCGAACACACCGACTACAATGGTGGCTTCGTATTCCCCGGTGCCATCGACAAGATGATTATGGCAGAAATTCGCCCCAATGGTACCGACCGCGTACGCCTATACTCCATAGATATAGACGAGGAAGTGGAATTCGGATTGAACGAAGAGGACGCACCCGCACAGCAATGGGCACGCTACATATTCGGTGTTTGCCGTGAAATCATAAAAAGAGACGGTGTGGTCAAGGGATTCGATGCCGTATTTGCCGGCAACGTACCACTCGGTGCGGGACTATCGTCATCTGCCGCGCTTGAAAGCTGTTTCGCCAACGCCCTCAATGAACTCTTCAACGACAACAGCTTCCCCAAAATGGAACTCGCCAAAATAGGACAGTCCACCGAACACAACTATTGCGGCGTAAATTGTGGCATCATGGACCAGTTCGCATCTGTACACGGCAAAAAAGACAATCTCATGCGCCTTGATTGCCGTTCGGGAGAATTCGAATACTTCCCCTTCAAACTCGACGGTTACCGTCTCGTGTTGGTTGACTCACGCGTAAAACACGAGCTCGTCGATTCACCCTACAACAAACGCCGCGAAAGCTGCGAACGTGTAGCTAAGACCCTTGGCGTCGATACACTCCGCGATGCAGATATGGCAATGCTCGATGCAGCCAAGGATAAAATTTCAGAAGAAGATTACAAACGCGCCAAATACGTAATCGAAGAAAAACAACGCGTACTCGACGTGTGCGACGCACTTGTAAAAGGTGATTACGAAACCGTTGGTACTTGCATGTACGGCACCCACGAAGGCATGTCAAAACTCTATGAAGTATCATGTGAGGAACTCGATTATCTCAACGATGTGGCACGCGAATGCGGTGTTACCGGCTCACGTATCATGGGTGGAGGTTTCGGCGGATGTACTGTCAACCTTGTTAAAAATGACCTCTACGATAACTTCATCACCACCGTGACCGCCAAATTCAAAGAAAAATACGGTCATGAACCCAAAATCTATCCTGTAATCGTATCTGACGGAGCACGCCGCTACGAAGCATAACTATCCTCCGGATTGATTTTATAAATTCAAAAGCAGAGATACATCACGTATTTCTGCTTTTTTTTAGCCATATATTACCCACTAATAATTCTATAGAGCCATATTCTATTAGTTCAGCCTGATGGCAGTGCCGGGATTGAGACAGGAGAGGATAAGGGAAGATAAGATAAGATAAGATAAGATAAGATAAATTGCGGACTAATCTGACTAATCTGACTAATCTCATTAGTTCCGGCTACAGGTGTGGGGGGATATAAAAAAAGGAAACCGCGGGCGGGACTGTTCGTCCTTGCTCGCGGCTCCTTGGTTAGAGGGGGCGGTTACCTACTTTCCCACTTTCGCAGTATCATCGGCGTGGTGAGGTTTAACTTCTCTGTTCGGAATGGGAAGAGGTGGAACCCTCACGCTATCACCACCTAAGTTTCTTTTTACCGTCATCCTCGGGGTCTCTCATGACCCTCTTGACGTTGTATCTTAAAAAAAGGTGCCATGACGGAAGCTGTAACTTCAAAACCAGCGCTTTTCTCAAAAAGCTTTCTGTCTTTATGACCCTGTTCTTTTTTCGGGGAGGGTCTGCCCCACGGAAAGGGTTCGGGTGATTAGTATCGCTCGGCTGTAGGCGTTACCGCCCCTGCACCTGCGACCTATCGACGTCATCGTCTCTGACGACCCTGTATGGAAATCTTATCTTGAGGGGGGCTTCGTGCTTAGATGCTTTCAGCACTTATCCTTGCCAGACGCGGCTACCCGGCGGTGCACCTGGCGGTACAACCGGTAAACCGGAGGTCTGTCCAACACGGTCCTCTCGTACTAGTGTCGGGTCCTCGCAAATTTCCTGCGCCCACAACAGATAGGGACCGAACTGTCTCACGACGTTCTGAACCCAGCTCGCG